>JGI24004J15324_10000070_pt1 | contig 34835 bp, 34 predicted proteins | sample LinPmetageLP32_FD_15324 | JGI IMG/M metagenome (IMG submission 15324)
CTGTTTCTAGTTTCTTTGCACCTGCATAATAAAGTTCTACTGAACCATCTTCAGTTGCGTATAAATATGTTGCAGAATTATCTGATTTACCTATTTTAAGATTGTTACCTAAAAGCCTTAAATCTCCTGTGCCTGCATCTGTAATTATTGAAGCACTACCATCATGATAAATCTGTAAATCTGAACCAGCTCCAAAGATAGCTTTGTCGTTATCTCCTAGGTTAATGTTTCCTGTAGTTGTTAAACCTGTTAATGTTCCAAGACTTGTTATATTTGTTTGTGCTGCACCTGTAACTGTTGCTGCAGAACCTGTTGTGTTTTGATTAAGTGTTCCAATTACTAAATCTATAGTATTGTCACTATCTTGATAAGTTGCTGTAATACCTGTTTCTGTATTACTAGAGAACATTGCTCCAACTGTGTCAGAAATAACTTCTGATAAGTCTATATTTGCTGTACCATCAAATGATACGCCATGAATTGTTCTAGCACTTGCTAATGCGGTTGCTGTACTTGCATTACCTGTTACAGCTCCTTCTATATTTGCTACAAGAGTTCCTGTTGTGATTGTTAAGTCACCTGTAGAAGCTCCTGTGAATGTTCCTGTTCCTACTATAAATTTATCTGCACTTTCATCAAATCCCATAAAGGCATTTACAGCACTTCCTCTTTCCATAACGATACCCATATCATTAGCTGGTGAGCCTGAAGTACCATTACCTAACTCAATTAATCTGTCTGAAATTACTGAGTTTGTAGTAGCTAAAGTAGTTGTTGTACCATTAACAGTTAGATTACCACCAATAGTAGTATTTCCTGAAACTGTTAATGCTGTTTGTGTTTGGTTAATTGTTACATTATCACCCATGTATGTCGCAAGGTCTGATAAAGCAACTTGCTTCATAGTTCCAGCATCATTTACTACGACTCTATCTGCATTTGCTAGTGTAGTGCTTATAGCGGAAGTGTCTCCGTCAATAATATTAAGCTCTGCTGCAGTTGCTGTTACGCCATCAAGTATATTGAGTTCTGCCGCAGTTGAAGTTACAGTTGTTCCACCAAGTTGTAATCCTGTTATATTTGGGCTTGTTAATGTTTTATTTGTAAGTGTCTGTGTTAAAGTACTTTCATCAGCTACAGATATAGTTGACCCCATACCACTATGTGAAGAACAATAGTAGTAAAGTAAACCAGGTGCATCTTGTTCAAAAGCTACTTCTGTATATGCTCCTGCACTTCCTGGACTTCCTACTTTATTATATAAAATAGTGCCTGATGATATTTCAGACCCGTTTGCTGCTGTTCCTATTCTGAATGGGTGACCTGAGTTTGAAGAATCTGATTGGTCAAATCNATATACTACACTNGGAGTTANTTTTNCTATTGCTTGNGTTCCACCNTCAAGTGCGTATTTGTTTCCACNATCACTTACTACTGTGACTGTTATTTTATGANATGCNGGCTCAGAAGTATTATTTAAATGNGTTGTTCCAGATGCTTCTAAGTCTATTGTNCCATCNCTNTCTTGATATGTTGCNGTNATGTTTGTTTCTGTATTTCCNCTAAACATAGCNCCTACAGTATCTTGTACTACTTCTGATAAGTCTATGTTTGCTGAGCCNTNAAAAGAGACTCCATGAATTGTTCTTGCTGTTTCTAAGGTTGTTGCAGTTGCTGCATTACCAGTAGTATCTTGGTTAAGTGTACCAACTACTAAATCTATTGTNCCATCGCTNTCTTGATAAGTTCCTGTTATNCCTGTTTCAGTATTAGAACTAAACATGGCTCCTACGATGTCTTGTACTTGTTCACTTGATAAACCAGAGTCAGCTGCAAATACTAAATCAGACCCATCTGATTTTAATACTAAACCATTTGACCCAAGTGCAAGTGATGAAGGATTACCTGAAGCATCTCCTACGAGTATAGCACCTCTTGCCAAACTTGCCATTTTTGCTGTTGTGACTGCGTCATCAGCTATCTTTGCTGTTGATACGCTCGAATCCGCTAATTTTGGTGTGGTTACATTTGCATTTAGTATCTTTGCGGTAGTAACTGCATCACTGGCTATATCGCCTGCTGCTATTGTTCCATCAAGTATTTGGTCTGATGTAATTTGTCCATCGTCTATATGTTTAGTAAGAATACTATTTTGTGCTATCTTTGTGCTGTCAATCGCATTATCTGCTATATTACCAGTTGCAATAGTATTAGCTGCTAGTTCTCTACTAGTGATTCCATTCTCAGCAATCTTTACACCTGTTACAGCATTATCTGCTATCTGCAAAGTAGTTACTGCATTAGTTGCTATTTCACTTGACCCTACTGAATTAGCAGCAATAGTAGCCGCATTAACTGCATTCCCAGCTGGGAAAGTATCTTGTGGTCTCTTACCTATATATGCCATTATGATTGCTCCATGACTGATACGATTGTATCTACTGAACTGGCTGTGTCTGATACAACTTTAATTATATCTCCTGTTTCTAGTACTAGTTTTTGGTCTCCGCCTACAGCGACAAGTGCTCCACCTTCAAATACTTCTGCATTCTTTACTATGAAAAAGTGTGCGCTTCCTGAACTATCGAATACTCTTATACTTACTTTTATTGGGCTAGTACTTGTTACGTTTGCACAAGTAAGTCCTATTACAGTAGTTGTAGTTGCACCCGGTACAGTATATACCGAAGCTTCAGATGTACCAGTAGCTGCTGCGGCAGCGTTTTTAAATGTATTTGCCATATTATTATCCTAGTGCTATTGCGAGTGCGATAACATCATCTTCGATAGCTTGTGCTACTATATCATTATTTGTTTTTCGAAGATATATCTTTCCGTCTACTGCGCTTATTGCGAGTTCTCCAACAGCTATATCACTCGTAGAGGGTGCTGTTGTATTTGTTACGTTTCTTTTTAATTTAATTGTTTGGTCTGCCATTAGCTATATGTTCCACCGTCTATACTTTGCATTACAAAGCCAGAGCCTGTTGATACTAATATTTGTCCTGTTGACCCATGAGAAGTTAAACCTGTACCACCATATACTGTAGAGATAGGAGTACCATTCCAAGTACCTGAAGTAATTGTTCCTGTTGCTGTTAGATTTGTTAAACTATCAATTGCAGCTTCAAGTGTTGCTTCCGTTGTATTATCTATAACATCAATATTTTGTAGTGTTAAAGTTCCAGAACTATCTGAGAAAGGAACTGAAGAACCAACTTTTATACCTGTATTTCCTGTTTCTATATTTGCTTTTAATGTACCAATACTACCACTAAATACATTGCTTGTATCTGTAGCGTCTGGAATAAATGCAAACTTGTTGTCAGATTCATCAAATCCCATGAAAGCACTTTTAGCTGCTCCACCGGCATTGTACTTCATCTTAATACCACGGTCTAGGTTATCATCACTTCCATCTGCTCCAATCTCAAAGATTGGATCTGCTATTGCAACAGTAGTTGAATTAACAGTAGTAGTAGTACCACTTACAGTTAAGTTACCTGTAACTGTTAAATTATCACTAACTGTTACTTCTGAAGTAGTATGTCCAAGGGTTACTGGAACGCCTGAAACATTTGCTCCAATCTTAATTCCACCTGTAGTATCACTAGTGTCAATTGTGACGTCATCACTTGCATCAACATCAAAAGTAGTAGCATTTAAATCTATTGCTCCATCAACTGTGAGCGAGCCGTCTATATCTGTATTGTCTAAGTTTGTGACTCCATTGATATCAATGTTGCCTTCTATATCTAAACTATGTGCGGCTATCTCTCCTGTTAAAGTAACATTTCTAAAGTTTGTTACATCTCTATTTGCATCTACAACTACACCTTTACTGGCTACTACTGTACCTGCTGTAGAACCATCTAATAGATTGAGTTCTGCTGCTGTAGATGTAATACCATCTAATGCTGAGTTTATTTCTGCTGCTGTTGCTGTGACTAGAGTGTCTGAGCCTGATGTACCTAAGTATAGTGCTGATGTTCTTAACTCTGAAGTCGATTTATTTGCGTCTACAATTATAACCGAACTTGCTGTAGTTGTACCATGAGCATGGTCCATTAGATTGCTAAAGTAATTACCGCCTATTACTGTTACTGCGTTTGAGTTTGCTGGGTCACCAATGAATAACCTTTGACCCATGTTGCTTTGTGTGCCGCTTCCCCCTGAGAAAGCTAACTCACCAGCGTTTAAAGAACTTGGTGCGGTACTACCTGTCGTTCTTTTAATTTTAATTATATTTACTGCCATGTTGTTATCCTAGAATGAGCCACCGTCTAAGGTAAAGCTCGTGGGAGATGATCCCCCTGCTGAGGCAATTGTGTGCCATTCAAATCCACCTGATACTTGTCTGTATACAAATAATTCTTCACTTGAAGTGTTATACCACAAATCTCCTTCTTGTAAGTTATCTCCTGAAGGGGTTGCGGATTGTCTAAAAAATTGGTCTGCTAAATCTGCTAGTGCGTCCTGTACATTTCCACCTGGCAATGAGCCATGCTGTGTGTAAGTTACATCTGCAGCTAGTCCTAAAGCTGTTATTAAGTCTGTACTTGTTGTAACTGTAATCGGATTATCACTTTGGTTTAGTGTTACTTCTGTATTACTCTCGTTAACTGTTACATACGTTGGAGTTTCTGTTACGGTTACTTGTATAGCCATTATCTTGTTACTTGTGGTGTAAGCGTTACCTTACCCTGTAGTATTCTTGTTACTGCACCTGAAGATGCGGTTATCTCCACATCATATACATATATGCCTTCTTCAATTGCTCCTGTAGCCGACGACGTCATAGATAAAGTTACCTGACCTGCACTCGCGTTGGTTATCGATGCGGTAATTGTACCCACCACCGTACTTGAATCGTGGCTTGAACGAAACTGCGAAGCAGCCGAGTACCCAGACAAGTTCATGACTGAATCGTTTTCCTTAAGGGTAAGCAACCTTGTAAAAGTCGCTCCTTGCTCTATCGTGAAATTATAGGTTCCTGCTGCCATTTTATTATTTTCTCCATGTTTATAATTATACCAAAAATTAAGGTAAGTGTCAAGAAATATTTTCTAGGTGGGGTATGCTAGAAGTATTATTTTAAGTATTTGTCCTCCGCTATCTAGATGCTAGAATATGTCCAAGTTATGTCCTTCCAAGTACTGTCATTTGCTTTGTACTGTTCATATTGAGCAATAGTTCCACTATTTTTAACTAAATTATCTTCGTTTATATTAAATGTAGGAGGATTAGCTACTGTAGCTGTTGCTGTTGCTGATATATCAAATCCAGCAGCAGAATATTTAGTTCTTTCTGCACTCATAGCATTTGAGTTGACAGGATTTGATGCCATAAACCAACTATAAGCTGAAGTTACTTCAACTCTTTGGCACATAGCTAAGTTAAACATAGATAATGCTTTCCAATATCCTTGTCCTCTATGACTTGGGTGAGTTATTCCAAACTTTAAGTAACATTCATTTACTACTTCAAAAACATAAGTTTGATAACATACGGGAGTTCCATCAGCTTTTTCTAGTATCATAGACCATACTATGCACTTTTCTTCAAAATCAACATCTCCTGACTTTATTAGTGCTTCTGTTCCATACCCTTCGTTTCTTTCCATATGCGCACTAAATCTATTCATTCTTTCTGTATATGTTTGCACTCCTTGAGGAAAATCTTTCCAAGATTCCATATAAAAATTAAAGTCAGACTCTTTCATAGGTCTTAACTTCATACTATTACTTGCTGTTATTACTGTATTACACGCCATTACGGTTTTGCTCCATTGTGGACTAACATTTTATTTACATAATAAGTATGAGTGTTGTCCACAGTAATCCACCATACTTCTTGTTCTTCATCTATTTTATTTATTATATCTACTGTACCATTTGTTGTTTTGTCACCTATTTCTAATTCTGCTGGTTCCAAATCAATAACGTGATTTAATAGTTTGCACTCTTTATAATATTCTCCTGGGTCTATACAAGCCCAGCCCTTATCTTCTACCCATATAGGGTGTCCTGGGGTAAGTCCTAATTCTTGATTAATATAGTAATAAGAGTCTACTTTTATTGACCCCTTGTTTAAAACTTTTGCTAATTCTTTATTCTCAGTTAATACGTATTCTTCTATTTCGAGGTCTTGTATTTGTTTTTCTTTCCCACCAAGAAGTGCCACTTTAGTTCCAGATATAAAGCAACCACCACCGCCACCGCCACTTCCTCCTGAGCCAAAGTTAAGTACAGATACTGTTGCAGTACAAGTTATAGTTTTTGAAGATGCAGTATGTGTTACTGTTATTACTTTGTTTGCTGCTGCACTTCCAAAACTTGAAGAAGTAAATGCATCATTTCCACTACCAGTGTTAGTTAGTGCAAAAGAGTTAATATTAGACCCTGACCTTGTAAAAGTATAGTTACATGAAAATGTTCCTAATGTTGGGTGAGTTATAGATATTTCTCCTGTTGCATTAAAAGAAGAAAAACTACTTCCATTATTATATGAAATAAAACTACAAAGTCCCCCTGATGTAAAACTCATGTCACCAAAGTTGAGTGCACTTACTAATACTCCACCAGCATTTGTAACTAAAGTGCCAGTAATTCCTGTTAAGAATCCTGAATCATTTGTTAAGTCTGATACAGCTGCTGGTATTGTAGGTAAGCTACTTAAGCTACTATAAGCTCCATCGAATGTAGTAAAGCCTGCCCCGTTTGTTAATTGATTAGTATTAGTTGGTATTGTAGGTTTGTTACTTAAACTATTAAAGTTTCCATCAAAAAGAGTTGGCAAACTACTTAAGCTACTATAAGCTCCATCGAATGTAGTAAAGCCTGCTCCGTTTGTTAATTGATTAGTATTAGTTGGTATAGTTGGCAAACTACTTAAGCTACTATAAGCTCCATCGAATGTAGTAAAGCCTGCTCCGTTTGTTAATTGATTAGTATTAGTTGGTATAGTTGGTTTGTTACTTAAATTATTAAAGTTTCCATCGAATGTAGTAAAACCTGAATCATTTGTTAAGTCTGATACATTACTAGGTATAGTCAGTTGATCATTTCTAATTCCTGTTGGATAACTAGCATTATCAAATACAGTACCACCAATTTTAAATTGAAGTCGATTATTAGCATCGTCCCAATTTAGTGCAAAATCTTCTCTTCTTCTATCAATTATATCTCCAAAAAATTCAGGAACTCCAAAAGTTATTGTTTGAGTTCCACCATGAGTTGCTTCTGTAACTTTAAAGTCTAGTATTGTATATGGGAATGTTCCTCTTGAGTTGCTCCACCCACTTGCTAATCCAGAAAGAAGTGTGGTGGTAAAACTATAACTTACCCCACTTGTAGTTGGTGCTGATTGAGCACTTGTAGTACTCGCATCGTAATATATAAAACCTTTTGCACTTCTTTGTGATTTTGGGCTTCTTATAAGTCCTGGGTCTGACCATTCACTTTCTGGTATATCATCAGTTGCAGTATTTGCTGCAGCTGTTGCTGAACATGACCATATATAATTACTATCTGAGGCTGCTGGAACTGCATTTACTGACCAGCCATCTAGCTCACTAGAACTATCCGTGAAAGCTTTGTTTGCAAAGTTCCATGTTAAAGTAGTATTGGGGTGTGCAGGAGCACTGCTTGATGTTGTTAATTTATAAAGTATTATTGTTGCACTATTTATACCTGCAGAACCTGTATCTCCTGTAATTTTTTCTGGTGCAGACCAACTATATGTATTACCACTAGTATTATAAATAAAAGTACCTACACTTTGCCATACAGGATTTGAACCTGAAGGTATAGTCGATGACCACCCACTAGGAGGATTTGCTGCTTGCGTGCTTGGAGTAGCAGGTTGATTTACACTTCTTTGAAATATTTTTGGACTTAAATCAAAGAAAGGACTGTAAAGAGCAGCAGTAGGCCAAGTTACTGTATTAGTTGTTCCACTTCCTGTAACGGCTACTTCTGATTCATATATTGCCTGTAAAAAATTAAATGTAGGTCTAGTAGTACTCCAACCACTTGGAATACTTGTTAATGCTCCAGTATCAAAATTATAATTAGAAGTACCAGTAATAGTTGGTAGTGCTAATAAATAACTTTGTTGTTTGTATATTGCTACTAAAGCTACGCTATCTCCTGCAGAACCGTCTGTTCCATCTTCTACAAATTTTGCAGGTGCTGACCACTCAGAAGCTGCTATAGTATCTGTATTTCCTATGCCAGCAGCTGAAGCTGCACAAATGTATAAAGGATTTCCATCACTTGCTACAGGTGTTTTAGACCAACTATTTGCTAACGAGCCTGTTGTTATTAGTCCTGATACTAAACTTACAGTGACTGCACCTGGCCCTGCTGATGATATATTAATTCCACTTAGATCGCTTGCAGACCTTTTGTATGCATATACTAATGCTGTTTTTGTTCCTGGGTCACCAACTGCTCCAAATGAAGCAAATAATTTAATAGCTGCCCACTCGCTTTGAGGTATTATATCTGTTGCTGCTCCGGCTGCTCCAATAGCTGTTGCTTGTGTTACCCATAAATATTGATTGGAAGAACTAACTCCAGGATTAGTAGTAGACCAACCATTTGCAGTAGTAAAACTCACACTTCCATCAGAGAATGTTACAGTTGTGTTTCCTTCTGGTAATCCGTTATTTGAACCTACGCTTGTTGGAGCGCTAGCATTATTGTTTTGTTTGTATAAAAATATAGTTGAGTTATTTGTGCCATCTACTCCGTCTTGTCCCTGCGCTAATACTACAGCTGTTGACCATTCATTAGCTGCAATAGTATCTGTTGAACCATTACCTGCAGCTGTCGCTGCACAGACATATAAAGGGTTTGTACCTGTAGGGATTGTTTTTGACCAACCATTTGCTAAGCTTCCTGTTGTTATTGTTCCTGAAGTTGTTCCTGTTAAAGAAACAGTTACTGCACCTGGATTACTTGTTAGTGTACTTGCAGACCTTTGATATGCATACACAATAGCATTTGCCTGTCCTGCGGCTCCTGTTACAGAAGCACCATCTGTCCCTGCTTTTGCTTTTGATATAGTATAAGTTTTAGTAATAGTTACATCATTTTGATTATCTATTCCACCTACTAAACTTCCTTCTACTTCGCAAGAAAATACTGCTGTTCCTGTGTCTGCGGACATACTGCTTACAGTATATACACCAGTAGATGAGTTTATACTTACATCTACACCAGTTTCAGAAGATACACTAAATGCTGTTTTTGCATTGCTTGTTATATCTGTATTACCATAAAATACTTTGAATGTTCCACCTGCTCCTGTAAAATTAGAAACTGTTCCAGTACTAGAAGCAGTTACTGTATGTGCTTCATTAGTAAGTATTCCTGTTACTGTGCTTTGTCCATCTTGTACTGCAAAAATAGATACAGTATCTTGTGCTAAAACTGTTCCATTATTTGCTCCTTGTCTTGCTTTTACAAGTACTTTTATTGGAGTATCTGTTGGTCCTGGCTCATCAGAATCTGCTAGTGTAAATGTTGATGTTGTTGTATTTTGTTTTGTTGTTGCTCCTACAATAAACTCATAGAAGATAGTTCCTTCCATTCCTTGAGTATCTGTAGTAAAAGTTATTGAACTACTTTCATCTCCTACAACGCTATAGTCTATGACATGGCTGCTTGGAAGTAATTTAATACTTGTAGCTCCTGCGCTTATTGATAAAGATATACCTTGTACACCACCTGTTGCACTTGCAGGAAAATAGTTTCCTCGTACTACATCTTTTCTATTTCCAGTTACTGCTGATACAACTCTTCTATGCCTTACCCAGAAGTATAATGTTTCTGCTGCTGCAGAAGTATGTGTGTACCCAGTTGCATTATCAACAGTTGCTAGTAATACTGCTGCTGTTCTATCTTGTGCTGTATGATAAAATATTTCAGTAGAATCTGAGCCTTCTATAAAGTCCTCTGCATTTGCCCACGCAAGTACTATTGACCCATTTTTATTATTAGTTGCAGTAAGACTTAAAGGTGCTCCTGGTGCCTTACCATCAAAGTCAGGTGCGGCTTCTGATACTATTTTTAATTTCCTTTGTTTTGTTATAGAATAAATGCTATCATCATACTCTCGGCATTTTACCGAAACACTACAATTTGCCTTAAAGTTAAGGTTCTGGATTCTAAACAATTTACTAGACCACCCAAATGCTTCGTAGCTTAATGCAATAACTTGTCCAGCTCTTAGTAATAAACCTCTTGGTCCAATATCAAAACTTACCTCTTTTGAGAAACGAGTATGTACTAATTCTTTTTCTGTTCCAATTCTAGCATTATAATAATTAGTTATACCTGTGTAAGGAAAAGTTCCGGTTTTTATTACTCCTCTATCTGCCTCTAAAAAAGTTGAGTTAAAGAAAGTTACTGCCCTACTACCATAGTTATTTTGAGGGTCAGATATACTTGCTTTAATTGTATTCTTTCCTGTTTTCTGAGAATTATCAACTACTTTTAGATTTCCTATAATATCTTTTTCTTCTATATAAAATGCATTTACATTTTCTTGAGAAGAGTTTAAAGACACTGTAGGAGTTGTTTCTTGAGTTTCTACAGATAATACGTACTTACCATTTTCATAAGATAGTATACCATTAAAGTGAGAAAGCAAAGCATTAGTATTTGCAAAGACTGATTTAGAAGTATCTAATATAAAATTAGTTTGGTGTCTTGTTACTTCTGCTTGGTGATTTCGTTCCCAACCTACGTATCTCCAATACTTTACAAAGTCAGAATCATATAGTGAATACTCTAAGGGGTGTCCTTTATTTAAAGACATTGCTATAGTGCTTGGTCCACTACCAGATAACTTATTAATATTTAAGGAGCTTATAGCCTCTAAACTTAAAACAGTGCCTGAAGTATGTGTAGGCACAGTAGCTGGAGGATTAGTTATAGTTCCTGTAGCTCTATAAAAGTTTCCTGCTTCTGTAAATACAATATCTCCTGGACTTAATAATGTTCTAGTAGCATATTCTTTTGCAAACTTATTTATAACATCAGTAAAAGTTACTATAGGATTACCTACAGAATCTGTTCCAACAGATAATACTTTTCCAGAAGCTACATGAGCATTACTATTGTTTGGGTTTACTAATTGATAAATATCTCCTACTGTTACTCCAGAAGTACTCGTAACTTTCATTTCTACGTCTGAACGAGTATCACAAAGTAAAGCAGATTCTAAGAAAGAACTTAAATCTATTTCGCTTAATTTTAAACCTTTACCATACCTACTTACAGTTAAGTAGTCAAGAGTTTGCATAGTAGGATTAATCGAGGCTCTTCTGTCGCTTCCTTTTCCATCTATCTTAAATTTATGACTTGGTAAACAAGGAGTAAAAAATGGAGTATCTAAGGTTATTATGTCTGTTCCAGTACTGAAAGCCTCTATTTCCCTAAACTCTCCAGTAGTTAGATTTGTTAGTATTGCTCCTCTTTGTGTAAAAGTGTTTGTGTGACCAAAAGAACTAGTAACACTATGTGTTTGTTGCAATTCATTTTGTGTAGCACTTTCAACAGCAGAAACTCCTGTAAAATCTAAATCATAAGCATTTAAAAGCTTAATTGACTGATTAAAAGTAACACCAGTATAATTTGTATTTGAAAAAGTTAAAATATTATCACTACCACTAGTACTCCATGTTCCTTCTAATAATCCATATTTTAATCCTTTGATTCCATCATTTGTGTTATCACTATCATCATACCAAGCTGGGTCATGGAACTGTACAAAAGTTTTGCCATTAGTATCTCCTAATTTTGTTTTTTCTGCATTATCTATACTTGAAAATTGTAGTTCTCCACTTCCATTTACACCTGCAGTAGCTGCTACTGTGTGGTCTGGAAATGAAATATTGTCTGATTCTTTAACTACTGCATGATTCCATGTTACCATGTGCCAGTACTGATTAGAGTCATTTTTTAATCTTAATCTTGTTCTTGCAGGAGTACCATCTGTAAATAGAAGACTAGGAGCTTTATCTAATCTGAATTTTTGAAAAGATACAGCTCTATTACTTGTAAACAAGTAAGAGTCCATTATTTTAAATTTACCGCTTGTAAAGTTACCCGTAGTATCTGTGGTCCAATTAGACCCATCTGTACTATACTGAACTGTTACTAAGTCACCTTCTGAAAAGTTGGCTGCATTATCACTACCACCTAAAGCCGCATCTGGTATATAAGTATGGTCATAGTTAAAACATTCCATGACTTTACCTTTCATTACATATTCAATTTCAGGAATATTTGTACTATCTGCGTCTATTTCAAACTTAAAAGCTGAGTATGCGGTGTCTAATAATCTATGATTAACACTCCAATAAGGTAAATTTCCATCATAGTAATTATTTTGTCTTTTATACCCACCTAAATCTGCTACTGCAGTAGCTGACCCACTTACTGTAACTGTAGGAGCGCTAGTATATCCGCTGCCATTATCATCAATTCTTATGTATCTAACTTTTCCGGCATCATCAGTAGCATCAGTTCCTAAAACAGCTGTTGCTTGTGCTCCTGAACCACCGCCGCCGCTAAAAGATACAGAAGGTGCGCTATTTCCATAACCACTGCCTGCATTAATAACTCTGACTCCTAATACTCTGCTATTTGAAATAGCAGGTTCTAATAACATTCCTGCTGCTCTTTGATTTGGTCTGCCTGATAAAAAATGAAGAGATATAGAATATGGGTGAGTTATACTCCAAGTTTCATCGTGTCCAAGTCCTTCTGCTGATTTAGTACTTAGAGCTGGAGAAATGCCTCCTTGTATAGCTATAGCATTATTGAGTGGTCCTAAAGCAACTAATCGTTCTTGATTTGTATTAGTTATTGCTACGTCTGCTAAATCTGCTTTTGATAATGTATTTTGAGGGTCTGTTGAAGCATTACCAGCATATCTTTCACCACTCATAGTATTCCCATGAGACATATTACCATAACATTGAAGTTGAGTATTGTCTTTATCAGAACCACCACTTACACTTCTAATATCAAAATCATTATCATCAGTACACATTAAAGGAACATCATCTATATAAAGATTAAAGAGTCCATGTACTTCTCCTTCACAAATGGCGTCTGCTGTATAAATTATTTTTGCATTATTGTTTAAGGTATCTGCAAATATTGGATTACCATTTATTCTTTGAACTCCATAAACAATAGGTAAATGTTTTCCTTGTAAATGAACATTTAAATCTACTTCATGTTGGACATCTGTTTGGTATTCTTCTTGCCAATACTTTTTTTGTCCAGTAAGGCCTGCAATACCTCCTCTTTTTTTAGATTTCATTCTAAAACGAGTTTCTTGAGTTTGATAATTTGCTATCGCTGAAAGTGAAGTTTCTGAATGTAAGAATCCTAAGTCAGCTGCGTATTCTCTTCTGTGTGCTGATTCTGGTTGAGGAGCTCCCCTAGCGTCTAGAGCTCTATGAGTTTCATCAGTTGTCATTCTACCCTGAATAGAAGCAAAATCTCCCCAATGACTTGTAAGTGTCCAGTTTACTTTACTTCCTGTTAAAGCTTCATTGATATCAACAGAAGCTATTATTCCTTTGAATACTGTGACTGTTGCATTTCCTATAATGGCTCCAGTCTCTGGTTCTATAAATATCTTATCTATAGTTACTTCTCTATTGACAAAGTCTGGGCTAGAAGCTATTACTCCTGCTACACTAGTTACTCTGTCTCGAGTGATACCTTTTAGTTCTTCTGAATCGAGTTCTATTGTGAAGCTAGTTGAAGATACTGCTGCTAGTGTGGAATCGTCGTCGTCAGTACCTGTTCTTGAAAATTTTATGACAGTATTGTTTGTTGTAAAAGAATTAATTACAAAAGTTTTAGTAGTACTACTATAAGTAACTTTTATTTGGTCACCCTCTCGGAAACCTTCTTCTACAAAGTCTAATATTTCTCCATTGTGTGTTGTTGAGGAAGGAGTGAATGTTCCTTCTGAGCCCGAAACAGTTATAGCACCATTCAAAGTTATTTTAGCAGATATATTTTCTCCTGCTAAAGTTAACTTCATGGAGGTTGCTCTGGCTTGTGTAGTTTCGGAGTATGTTCCAATAGATAAAATTCTATTGGCTCTATAAGTATTACCACCATAAACTATATCTGTTGCTCCATCTGTATAGTACGCATACCTATTAGTGTTTGTTCTATAAGCACTATCTAATGAGTCAAAAGGTCTCTCGAACTTTATTAAGTGCGCATAAACAAAATCGTCATTAGAGACGAGTGCCGTTTTAATACTGGAATTGATATTTCTTTCTGTCATATTATGGTTGTGCTTCTTCTAGGTTTAGTGAAAATTGATATAAATTGTTTGTTTGTAATTTATACTCCATAACATCTGAAGTAAGCATTACTCTGAAAGTAGGAGTATAGTCTAATGTGGAATTATTAGAAACGCTTTTTTCTATCGAAGGAGTTACGTAGTATACTCTGTGAGATGAATCTGTAGGTTGATTTCCTGTTAAGTAATCTGTACTAGTAAGTACACGAGTTACTTGGTAAACTTTTTTATGATTAGAGTTATCAGAGTCTGTGAAGTTAAACATATCTCCAGGTCTTAAACTGCCTGATGAAACTCCATCTACCATAAAATTAGTTGCTCCTGCAGTTATATCTCCATCTACTGCTATTGTGCTTGTTACTGTGCTTCTTGGTGCATTGTATTGAGGAAGTACTATTTCAAAAGGTTTTAATCTTCCTCTTCTTTCCTGTAAAAAAGCATACACAGGTTCAAACTCGTCACGAGTCATAGGATTGTAAGTTATTGCTATTTTCCAATTATGTCCTGCAATAGCACGAGTAGTTACTCTTCCGCTATTTGTTCTACTGATTGCAACTGGCTGATTCGATGTAAATTGCACACTAGCAAAACCAGGCCCGGCTGTTCCTGAACCTCCTTTACCTGTTTCTTCTATAGAGTAGTTAGGGTCTGGTAATCTATTTGAAAAAGAACTAAATGCTGCCATTAGTATCCACTCCCTGAACCACCCATTGATTGTGTATCAACTTGCTCTAAGAAATATTCTCCTGTATCATTTGCCGCTTCTCTAATCATTTCTATGATATTCCCTCTTTGCTCTACTAGTAGCTCTTGTACGCCTGACGCATCTACTGCATTTATGTTGAAGTTTATATTTTGTTGTCCTTTATTTAATTCATTATTTGGAATTACATCTACTTTTGGAGAGGTTGGTTTTATTACTTCTGGACCTTGTTCTCCTACTAGTATTCCTTCTCCACCTGTGAAGTATCCTTTCTTACCATATGCTCCACCTGTTGGTGTAAAGTTATTTGCACCTGAACCATAACCTCTTTGACCTCTTAAGTATGCTAATTCTCCTGCGCTTCCTCCTCTTGATACATCTACTTTATTGTCTCTTTTGCCCATTGATACTTTTTGTACTTGAGGTTTATCAACACTTGAAGCTCCACCAGAATAAGATGTTTTTGCAATAACAGCTAACTGGGCTGCACCAAGTGCTGCGATGACAGCTGTTTGAGCTGCTGCTATACCTGGGGAGAAGAATGGGTCTTTTACACCTGACCATACACCCATAATACCTGCTGCAGTATTTGCAACAGTTACAGCCATTTGCATTTTTTTGTTTTGGTCAAATGCTTTTCTCTTCATAGCTTCTTTTTTAGCTTCCATAGCTTTAATTTTGCCTAAACTTTCTTTTGACTTGCCATCTCTATTCTTTTCTGATTGTATTTGTTTATCCATTTCGGATATTTGTACTTGTGAATTTTGTTGCATTATTTGACCAATAGCTGTTAAAGTTGAAGCTACTGCTGCGGCTACTGCTGCTCCTCTTTCCATTGAATTTGCTGCTTTATCTCCAGTTCTTGCAAATACTTCTCCAACATTACCCCAAGCATCTGATATTACCATAGCTCCTTGTGCGACTAAAGCTACTAGTTCTCCTTCTGGCCCTAGTTTTTTGAGTTCTTCTGACATAGTTGTAATAGTGTCTCTTACTCCTGCTAGTTGTAATCCTTTTGCTAGTTTTTCTTTATCCTCTTTGGTACCCATTGCATTACCATCAACATCTTTCTTATCTAAAGCTGCTATTCCTTCTTGTATGGCTTCTCTTTGAGCCAGTATTCCATTTACTAATCCTGTGCCAAAAGCTTTACTTACGCTGCCTTCTAAATCAACGAGAAGAACATCTTTTGCTGATTTAATTATTGTTTTTAGAGCTTTTTGTTGTAGTCCTGTTGCGTCAGTTACATTCTTTTTTAAATCCTTAACGTCAATGCCTTTTAGTTTACCTTCTTCTTTCAATACATCAATTCTTGCAAGTAGAATAGCTTCTTCTACTGCTAGTAGTGACTTTTTAATTTGCGCTTCAAGTACTACAAATTCAAATTTTCTATTAGCAGCTTCTAATTCTACTCTGGCCGCTTCTGCTGGATTTAATGATGCAGTTCCTCTAGTACGAATAGCATTTGCTTTTAATTCGGCATCTAAAGCTTTTTGACTAGCATCTGATAATTCTTTTTGTGCTGCTATTTTTACTTTTAATGCTTCTAGTCCTTCTTTTTCTATCCTGGATTCTTCTGTTTTTACTGCTACTTTTTTCTCTATTCTTTTTATTTCTTCTTCGTCAAAGAATGCTTGAGCTTGACTAAATTCATTTGCAGAGATTCCAAACCCCTGCATAATTTCTGCTCTTTTAAGTTGATCTTTTTCACCATCTAATAGCTTTCTTAAAGTAGCTAGTTCTTCTTTTTTTGTTCCAAAACTTATTAAAGACACATTAGTAGTTGCTTCTTGAACTTTTAAATTTTCTTTTGCAATATCTGTAATAGCTTGTTGCCTTTTTGTATTTACACCTAAGCCGCCTCTAGTAAGTTTTTGGTAACGTTTTTCTAAAGAAGTTAGTCTGGCAATTTCTGCTTTTGATGTAATTATTAGTCCTTGGTACTCTCTTAGTTCTTCTGCTGCCTCTTTAAATGCTGTTTTTGCAGCATCTCCTGATTTATCTATTAGAGTCATTACACCGTCTACTTCTGTAAATAAAGTATTAAATAACTGTCCAAATGCATTATCTGAATCTGCAAACTTTTTGAAAAATTCTTCCACCTTTGTATTATCTAGCTCATCATCATCTAGAATAGTTTGGAACCCTGCTGACATTTGATCAAAACTACTTAATATATCATCAACTTTTGTTTTTGGCATAAATGTTTGTTGAAATTTACCAACAGATTCTTGAGCACCTGTAATAGCTGATACTAATACCTCATATGCTTTTGCATTTTTTTGTGTAATTCTTATATCTTCTTCTGCTAATATTAGTCCTTTTTGTGTGTCTATGTTTAAATTTTTTCTTATTTTATCAGCGAGTGTTTGTGCTTCAAATTCGTCTCGCACTGCGGATATAAATCTTCGTGCATTGACATCAAGAGTTAAATATGTTTCTTTTTGTGCGTTTGTTAGCTTACCATTATTTCTTAAAGAAGCTTCTAATTCATTTAGTACAGCTGATGTATCTCTATATCCTTTATTATTATCTTCGAAACTTTCCTTTAGTAGTTTTCTACTCTTAACCTGCTGTTGTTCAAATCCTTGTACTTTTTGAACCGCTTCAATGTATTTATCAGCTCCGCTTATACTATCAGAATATAAATTTGTTAAAATCTCACTTCCTTCTCTTGCTGCTCCTTCTATTAATTTTTTTGTACCTTCTTGAATTGCTTTGTTTCTATCTGCCGTACTAGCAAAGAATGAGTCATATCTTCCTGAAAGAGTGAATAATCCTTTTAGAAAATCTCCTGTATTTGTAAAAGCGTTTGCTGTTCTTGATACATCTTGAAACTTTTCTTCAATACTTAGTAGAGACTCTCCAATTTCCATTGATGATTTATTAAAAGCTACCTGAGCTTTTGTTACTTCTAAGTAAGATAATTTATTTTCGTGAATTATATCAGTTTGCGTTTTAAATCTTTCAGAAGCATTTTCTAATAAATCATTCTGTCTTTCTATAGCTTCTGAAAATGCTTTTGTTTCTTTTCTTCCAAATCCCATAGCTTTACCAATAGCTATTAATATTGGGGATAAAAGAGTAAATATCATCATGATAGGTCCCAATTTCATCATAAGGTTATTAAAAGCAATACCAGTAGCTGAAACACCACCTTTTAAACCAATAAGAGCTTTTTCTGATAAACTATATTTATCAACTAATTTTCCTTTTACAGTTTCTTGCTCTTTAAATATTTCTGTCATCTGGCCAAAGCCTTCTCTTACTCCCTGAGTTTCCATTGTTCCTGCTATATCAGCAACAGCTCCAGATACTCTTGCTTGAGAGTCTAATTTGTTTTGTCTTCTATCAGCAAGGGTTCCTGGTTTTATACCTTTTCTTTTTTCATTTTCAATTTGTTTTAGTCTTTCTTCTAATTTTACTTCATCTTTAAGAAATGCTAATTCTTGTTTTATTAGACTTAAATTTTTTCCTTTTGCTTTTGCTTGTGCTTTTTCAAGTACATTTATTCTTTCTTGGACTTTTTCTGCTCTTTTCTTTGTTCCTAGTTTTGCTTTATCAAGTGCAGTTGTACTTGCACCTGGTTGTGAACTTCTTGACACAAATCTTTTTTGATCTTGTTGTTGTTGTTTTAAAGTTTTCCTTGTAGCTTTTAATCTTTGTTCTTCTTCGCTAAGTGCTCTATTTGTTCCATGTCTGAGACTGTCTGTGTATTCTTTTGCTGCTTCAGCTCTTTCTTGTGCTAACTCAGCTGTGTTTTTTGTCATAATTCCTAGAGCTGGAACCGCTTTCTTTAATAGTACGAATACTAATGCCCCGAATACTGCTTGTAATAATATTTTTGATTCTGCTAAAAAGCCAAGTAAAGGGCCTAACATAGAGTTAACTACTGTGAGCCCTCCTTGCGCAATATCTCCTAGAGCTGCTCCAAGTCTTACATAAGGATCGGGTTTTATTTCTTCTGCGTATTGTTGAAACTTACGCTGCCCTTGTTCTAGTATCTCATTTAAAAATGCTTGTCGTCTTTCTACTTGTGTTAGTGCTGAAACAACTTTACCGTTGTTTCTAGCGTATTTTTGTGCTGCTTCATCTACACGAACAAATAGTCCAATTTCGTCTAGGATTTCTGGCTCGAGTTTGATTGCACCACGGAATATTCTATCCATAGCATCGGGTAAGTTTCTTCCTAATGAAATAGCTGCTCCTTTTGCAACTTGAGTTAATCCTTCAATCTCTTTTGTGCTTAGACCAGCACTAGAAGCAAGAGATACCTGTCTGAAAGATTGAGCTAAATCTACCGCAAATCCAGAAGCTTCCTGTAGCTCTTTTGATAAGTTTTTAATATAAGTACCACCTGTAGTACTTAGTATTTCCATAGATTCTATTAAAGTATCTACTTGAGATGCTCTTGATAGTACCCCAAAAGCAGCTGTCAAAGCAAAAACGTTAGCAGCTAAAAGAGCGTATGCTCTAACAAGTCCACCTGCTCCGCCGCCGTCTGTTGCTTGTTGTAGTTTTGAAAAGTTTTTAGTAGTATTAGCAGTCTGTATTACCCCTTGTTTTTGACGAGTATAAGCATCTTTTTGAGTTTTGTTATATTTCTCGGTACTTTTTGAAGCTTTATCAGTATTTTGACTGACTTTTTTAGCTCCATCAGAAACCTTTTTAAGATTTCCCGCTCCGTCAAGGGTAATAGTTAATTTAATATCTTGTGCCATTTACTTTTTCTTTATCTTATCATACTCAGCTTTTATTTTACGCTGAGACTCGGTTACATTATGTGCATCTAAGTGCAACAGTAACTCAAATATCCAATCTTTTTCTGGTTCGGTTTCTAGTTCATTTTGTAAGTACAAAAAATTTAGTAGAGTATAATCTTTTCCTATAAATCCTATTTCTGGATAAATATTATCTCCTAAAGAATGATAAATATTTATTGCAATATGAACGCTGTCTGGGAAATCTTCCAATTCTGGAGGGCATCTTTCCCAGTCTATTTCTTCGCCCGTTTGTTCGACCATACGTAAGTATTGGTCTTTAGTCATGCCTACTGCATCATTCCTCAGATACAGCGTTAGCTTGTCCTTTATTATCTTTTTGCTGTCTTGAACGAAAGTTTTCTAAGTCAAAGACTACCTCATTGAGCCAGTTATCAAATTCTCCTGAATTTTCTACTAAAATCAAAGCATTATCTACTGTATAAGCCATTTCTGATTCTAGGTCTTGACCTTCTAGATTAACCAGTATAAGGTCTTCTAGATATTTTAATTTCAAACCTTTCCAACCTTTTACAGTTGCTTGTGAAAATTCTTTGACGAATTTATCATCGTCCATTACCTCTTCAAAGGCTCTTGTTTTTCTGTTAAATTTATTACTTGTACACTTTTTTCTTAAGCTAAGTAATTCTTTTCGGGATAAGTTCGCTAGTTCGACTTCAAAATTGTCGAGTCCTGGAAACTCAACCCATGCGGTCTTTATATCGACCAATAGATTTTTTAGTTCCATATTTTATATTCTCCTATGAATATTGTGTGATGATATTTGGTACAGTAGTACTATTATCTAAATTTCTAAAATCATAACTTTGTGCAAACGTTTCTCCTGTTTCCATTCTAGCTGTAAAGGTAGCTGGATTAAGATTTAGTTGCAAAAATGGAGTTGCATTTGCAGCATCTCCAACTCGTATTGCTTTTATAGTAATATTACTAGTAGTACTAAAATCATCAAATTGTGTTATATTGTTATCAGTTTGGTATTGTCGAACTGCTCCCGAAATAGTTCGATTGTTTACCGTATAATTAGAGGGTCTCATAATATTACTAGCATTAGTAACATTTAAGCTTTTTTGAAGAGTACTATAAGCAGTCCAATCTATTTCATTTTCTATAGTAAGAGTTGTAGATATAATATTATTCATATCTAAACTATCTATAGAAACTACTGGATATACTAATAGAGGTGTTCTTGTTGCTGATTCCGTGACAAGATTGCCTGGAATAGTAGAAGATTCATCTCCAACTCGTTCTAATTTTGTTCCTTCTCCTTGCAGTTGTAAAGTGAATTGATTTCTTGGGTTTATATCAAAACTTCCACTTGTAATAACTGCATTCGTTAATTTAAAGACTGCACTTCCTGTTTCTACATACATGTCAAATGATGTTAGTTGATTACTATTTAATTCTGATAGTAAGTCTACGACAGGACTTTCATCTTTCTCTACTGTTAAAGGAACATTAAAACTAAAATCCGCTGGATTTGCTTTTGTGATTGTTGCTCCCTCGAACATTTTTGATTGATTGTGCAAAGTCTTTACTGAGTACGAATCTTGCGCAAATGTTTGAGAAAAAGATATGGCGGTACTCGTATGTATTCTATACTTATTACCGCCATACACTATGTATAGTTTACTCTCACGAAGAAAACTATATGACATTTTACTAGGCGTCCATTGCTCTAGTACCCGAAGCTTCGTATCCGCTTTGAGTATGAGTTGTTGCACCTAAGTATTTAACTTCCATTTCATTACCTGTTAAGAGGTCTGAACCATGAGCTGCGAACTCTACTGAAGTTGAGATAAGGTCTGCTACTTCAATAGTTGGTACAGTTAAATGGCATCTTGGCATATTAAATTCAACACCTGGTGCTGTAAAGTCATCTGCCTCCATACCTTCATTATCTGTATCAACAGTTCCTGCTACACCCATAAATAACCTCATGTCAAATACGTTTGTAACTAAGTCTGTCGCGTTAGCTAAGTCAGTTAAAAGTTGGTTTGAACCATTGGATTTTGTGTCAAGGTACATGGTTAAAGAACCACTAATTACCCTAGCACCTGTAAATGAACCAATTGGTTTATCTACTATACCGATAGTTTCTGGTGTTACATATGTAACATTATTTGCTACAGTTATAGACCCACCAGTGATGTTAATATCATAAGTTCTATTGTCTAAACCGTTTGAAGCTGAGCCACCACCTTGTGCATCTGCATCTAAGTATAAACTTGAAAGTTTATTTCTTAAATAATCAGCGTCACTTGGACCAGTAGTATCTACAAAGTTAAAAGTCTCAGTGTGAGTATCTGTATTACCACTTGTTGGTGTTGCTGCTGAAGTTCCCTGAATTATAAATTTAGAAGGATCTTCTATTGCTTCTTCCACTTGGTCAATTGTTGTTGCGTTTCCTGACCAAGTAATTTGTGCTATTCCATCGATTGAAAAATCGATTTCAGCTTGGTTAACCTGTGCGTCGTTTAACCTGTACGTTGTATTTTCGAGTGCGAAATACAAATTAAGTTTCATAAGTTCATGAACATCTGATTGGTCAAATTTACATAATGAACCGAATTGAGCTCCAGTACTAATTTCTACAGCAGCACCTGCGGTGTCTGATGCATTTGGTAGTCCTGTTCCTGCTAATGCAGCCCATAGTATGTTTTCGACACAGTCAAAACTTCCATCTGCTCTGAAGCTTGCTGCTCCATGTTTAAATGGTCGTACATAAGTACCGAATGACCATTCTGCAGGTGGTAAAGAATCGTTGAATCTTTTGTTTCCTCTGTTAGGTGCTGCACCTGCTTCTGATATAGTAACATCAGTTGAATCACTTCCTTGTGAGAAGCTGTATCCATCTAATACACCTATTCTAAAACAGTTTGCGTCTACTTCATTACCTTTGAATTTTCCACTACCAGCTCTTGAGCCATCTGCTGTTGTTGTTGCTGCGATAGTATCGACAGTTACAACTAATCCAGAAGCTCCAGAGTTATTAGTACCAGCATAGTTTTCTACTGCTGTTTCAGTAGCAGTTTCCGATGCTGCGAACGCTGCTCCTCTGAAGTTATTTGGAACATTAATACTACCTACTGGGCCAGTTGAACCGCCTCCAGTAATAGATGCTACAATACACTTAAAGTTTGTACCGCTACCACTAGTTGTTCCTAGTGTTACGATATCACCTACAGCATATCCTGTTCCTGGTGTACTAACATGACAGGTTTTTACGCCCCCAGTTGCACCAACTCCATTTACAGAGCTTACAAATACTTTGGTATTTCTCGAGAGATTTAAAGCCATTGCTTTCTCCTATTTTTTTACTTTGAAAGTACGTAGCTAGATGTTTATCAGCTTTTGTAATTTCTATTAATACCTACACAATACAGTCATTTGTCCAATTCCGAGAGGAGCTAAAACTCCTTCATCTGTTGTTAACGCCTGTAAAGTTAAGGAAGTCGTTGTTAAGTTTGGACTTACAGTATCGTCGTAAATCAAAACATCATTATCGTCTACCACTCTTTCAATGTCTTCCATTAATCGAGCTAAGACCTCTTGCGGGTCTTCTTGGTCTTCGACATAAACTCTTACGTCTAAAGTCAAGAATCTCCACTTAAACTCGCCAGGTTGATACTCTCTAGTTTCATCGCCAGGTACCACGCATAATTTTGGGTACTCCTGTATTTCATCTAAAAATACCATTCCTGAGTGAGCATTATTAAATACATTTGAATTAAAAGGGTGATTCCCATCAATTAATTGTAATTTTTCTACTAAAGCATCAACTATTCTTTTTCTTGCTGTTCTATACGTTGATGCCACTATTGTCTCCTAAGTTGTACGAATTTTTCTTGTGCTATTTCCATAGCTAAGTTTCTTATACTTGTTTTTATTAAATCTCTTGGGTCATATCTATCTCCACCCCATCTTCCGTGATTTTCAAAAGTTCCGTACACCCCTCTTTGTCCACTTCTTGGAGGTGTTCCACCTCCTGTTTTCATATAAGTATAATCACCTGTTAAACCTGTAGGTGCTTGTCTTATAGTTAAAAGTTGAGGACTATTTGAAAATGTTCCTGACCTATTTATCAGTCCTCCGCCACCCATATTTCTTCTAACTTCTGCGGGCAATCTTTTATTAATTGCTCCTTGTAATGCTTTCAATGACATTACATTTTCTCTATTACCTTTTTCTACTGCTGCTGTTGCTGCACCTCTTGCTTTTGTCGTAGCCCTACTATTTAGTTTATTAATTCGTGGTGCTTTTCTTGCTTTCTTTTTATTTGCTGCTGCTTTTCTTTTTGTAAGAGACTTAGATGGAGATGTTGTTCCTTTTGTAATTATTTCTGCAATTTGTCTTTCTATTTCGTCTTTTATAGGTTTAGAACCTTTTATTTTTCCAAAATCTATACCTTTAGTTGCTTTTGCAAAATCACTATCTGTAATAGTACCAGCTTTTAATAAGTCTTGACTCCACCTACCTAAATCTCCTTCTTTTTCTCCAAGTAAACTATTTATTTCTGCTGATGTAATTTCTAGTTCCATTTTGCCTTGACCAGACATTACATTAACATGATTTTTCTTTATAATATCATATTGAGCTTGGTCAAGTTTATCTACAAAATCTTGAGTTATACTATTAATAGTATCTACATCTGCATCAATATCTGTTTTTCTAGATAGTGCTAATGATATAATATACATTTGCCTAAAGTCTTCTATTACTGATGGTAATAGATTGCTTAGTCTTCCTTTTAAGTCTGCTAGTGCTTCTCTATTAACTGTTCCTGTTTGTGTTTTTCTTCCTTCTTTTGAATCTGCTTTATATGATGCTACAGATTCTCCTCTTTCATTTGAAATTTGTCCAGCATATACTAAAGCATTCTTTCCATCTTTCTGTCCAAATTCTAATGCAGGGTCTTCTTGAATATCCAATAACCCTTCATATAATAATCTTAACTGTGACGAAATATTACTATATTCTTTATGATGAGGGTGCATACCTGCTTTATATTTATTATTCCATTTATTAAATTCAGAAGAGTATTTATAAAAAGGAGTACTATTATCTGGTGTATATACTTTGTTTAAAATTTTATGTAATTCTTCAGCTTTAGCTGTTCCTTTATCCAAAGTATCATAGTAATCGTTATAGCCTTTAGTAGATATATTATAATTTTTATATATCAAATCTTTCATTATACCAACCCTAGTTCTAGGGAATTTTAATAATGTATCAATAGCTTTTTGTAAACCTACATCTCTACCAACTTTTCTAGTGCTTCTTGTCTTTTTTATAGTCATTAGCTATATATTTTATACATATCAAGTACACGCTTGATATGGTCTGGAAATCCTATATTGTTTCTTAGACTTGTTGATATTGGATTTTCTATTGAAGCTCCTGCTATCGACATTCTTTCTTTTCTTTCATCTTTCATGTAGTACTTGATTAAATCAAATATTGCAAGTTTTAAATCTTCAGGAGTACTTGTGTATCCTGCTCTGTATACAACCTTTACAGCTTTCATTCCTCTAGGAAATGATTTAGTTCCTGTAGATGTTGTTCGTACAATACTATCAGAATCCATGTCTATGATGTATTCATATTTACCACTACTGTCAGAGTTTTCTGTGATTAGTGTAACATATGCACCTGCTTGGTCTTGTCTTTCTTGTACTTGTGATACTGATATAAGTGGTGATTCTGCTAATATGATTCTATCAACATGGTTATCACTTATATTAAAGTATTCTGTTTTATCAGTTGACGCGTAATCTATTATAGTAGTACCACAATATGTTTTTACGAGTTGGCTAACATTATCAATAACTGTATTAAGACGGGCGTCATTTTGAACGCCTTGCAATCCTGCAAAGTCTTTGAACTGTTGTAATGTAACTAAATCTGCCATAATATTATAAAAAAGTCTTGTGGGAGACGAGCTCCCACAAGATAAGTAAGCTATTAACTAGCTTTGTATTGTAAAGCGTGAACTGAAGTTGCACCCGCAATCATATCGGTAAACCCGATTCTTTGCGAAGCTACTAGAACTCTTCTTTGATTTGCTACTTCGTAGTCGGACTCAATAGTAACACCTCTTAATCTAGGCATTACATAGTTCTTGGTGTACACTGCACAACCATAGAACTTAGAAGTTGCTGGAGTTTTAAACTCGTCACAAACGATTACTTTAGAACCAAAGACTTCACCAATTTCACCATTAAGCTTAGTTGCCATGTTGCCAACTAGGTTGACATCTTGGAATTCAGCATCGGATAGCAAGTTGAAGTACTCAGTAGAGTTAACAATATACATTACATCTCTAGGGTTAATACCATATTTACCCATTTTCTTTCTAGCATTTAACAATGTAGCTGCTGTTAAAGATTCAGATGCGAATGCAGTTGCTGACTGAGATACGTGAGAACCACTTGAGTTAGCTGCAACCGCTAAAGCGATTAAGCCGTCAAAAGCTGCTTGTGATGTACCATATACACCATCAGCATGGTCACCTACTAAGATAGCATTCTCAATACCTCTTGCATGTGATCTAACGATAGACTCTCTAATTAAAGGAAGTATCGGTAGAATTGCGTCTTCTTCAGTTTCATTACCTAAGTAAGATTGTGAAATAAGTTTTTTGGTTGAAAGAGTTCTTTCTGTTAAATCAACACCACTATATGTTCCGTCATAAGTGTCGCCTCTTTCCTCTAAGTTACCATGTGGTGAAGACCCAGAAGCTACTTGGTTAGAAGTAAATTCTGCATATCCAGCATCAGGCATGATAGGAATGATTTGAGTTGCTGATTGCATTGGGATTTCTCTAAATAGAGGAGCCAATACTAACTCTAATTGAATATCTCTTTCAATGTTTGTTGATACTGTTTGTTCAAAATCAGCTGATGAAACGCCAACACCTGAATGGGCATTAACTTTTTCCATAGTTTCATTTGCAAGCTTAGTATTCCAGCCTTTACCAGTAGCAAGACCCATAACCCAAGCGTCATCAATGTCGCTTTGGAAGGCTTTCTGCCAGTCGTTGTTTTGTCTATCGCCAAAATGTCTTTTGGATTCACGCATAGCGTTAATCTCATCTTTCTTGTCGGATAGTTCAGTTTTAAGTTCATTAACAACAGATTCTAAGTCTCCTTGTCTTTCAGAAACGCGTTTTTCAACGTCATTTACGAGCTGTTCAGCTCCTGTAAGACCAGCAGTTACTATTGTTTTAACTTTTTCTTGCTCAGCTTCTTTTTTAGCTAGTTCTGCACTTTCTGCAGTAGCTTTCTCTTCGGCTTCGCTTAACTCTTTTGCTTTTTGTTCTGCTTGTTGCATTGCGATTTTAGCAGCAGTTGATTTTGCCACCTCTTCCGCGAACGCTTTTAAGTCTAACTCAGCATTTGGAGTAGTTTTTTCTGTAGACATATGTCTCTCCTGTTGAGTGGTTTTACCCACGGCTTGTGGCGCATCAATTTCGTCAGTTTTTACTGCTTCCATCTCATGAGCCTGTTTTACGTCATTTGTAAATTCAGCTTTCCATTCATCGTATTCTGATTGAGAATCGAATGATTTCGCAATCGAAAACATTGCTGTCTGGTTGCAAGGTACACTTACAACAGACACTTCGAATAGCTCAGCGTCCTTTATTTTATATCCGTCGGTTTCCTTTAGATAATCTGCGTCCTTGACTCGGAAACCCACGGAAAATGCTCCAAGTACGCCATCTTTTATAAGATCTTTTACATCGCCTGCAGACTTAGAGATTCTAGCTCCAAGTTCGAGGCCTTTGTCGTTTACTTCTAATGAAGTAGCACGACCTATTGGTCTGTTATAGTCATGGTTAAAAAGAATTATTGGATTACCTTTAAAGTTTTCCAATCCACCATTTTTAGTCCATGCGTCATGGTCAATACAATCACCCGCTCTATCTGATGCGTTAGTGCTAGCATATCCTTTGATATTCACACTTCCATCATCATCTTCGCCTAATGTTTTAAATGTTGATGACCAATGAAAAATTTTATCTGACATAACTACTTACCTTTCTTCACAGCTTTTTTAAGAGCTGGCTTGGCCTTTGGTTTAGGGGCTGGCTTTGGAGCTTCAACAACTACTGTTGCCTTTTTTGCTTCAACCATTTGTATCATTCTTGCCCATGAGCCAAAAGCTCTTTTTGCAACCATAAAACGCATTGGAGCGTCATCTGCTGCTTTATACTCATCAATAGAAAGAACCTTTCCTTTCTTATCAAAGTATTCCATTAATACTTTTAGTACTTGTGGTCTATTCATTGTTTTCTTCCTCTGTTTCTTCAGGTGGTCTACCACCTTCCTCTGGGTTAGTTGCGCTACCTGCTATATTTGCTGGTACTCTCAATTCATCATGTCCATCAATTGGTTCCATGTTCATTGCGTCTCTGACCTCGTTAGGTGTCATAATACCTGTGTTTACTAAAGTAGCATAGTATGCTGCTTGGTCTCTAAGTTCTGGTTGTAGTGCTGGAACTCCATGTACATCTTCAACAAGTTTAAACCCAAAGAACCTTTCACAAGCATAACCAATTTTTCTAACAATAGGTAGTATAGTTTCTAAGTAATACAATCTATGGTTAGGTCTAATGTTTGCATTGTTTCCACCATCTAATAAAATTGGTGGTACACCCATTGCTTCTAAAATTATTTTTTCATTAGCAGCGATTGAAGGTTGAAAGTCTAGTTCTTTAAAGTTTACTTTAGTTAAACTATCTACTTCTAAACCGCCATCTAATATAAGAGGTCTTTTTCCTCCATTTTTAGGATTATATCTAGTAGCCCAAGCCTGTAACATTCTTTCTTTAATTCTGTCAGAAAGAGTATTAGGACTTTTTAGTACTAATCCTGGAACTGCTCCATTTTTGAAGAAGTTATCTTGAAACTTTCTCATACTATCCATTAAATACATAGTTCTATAAGCTGGTTTCAATCTAGGTACACCCCTGTATATTGATTTGAATGAGTTTTCCTTAATATGTATTATTTCATAAGGGGTGTAGTCTATATGACCATCATATACATACTTGCTAATATAGGTCTTTGTATCAGATTCTATAGTAACGTTATTTGCAGGTAAATGATAGAGATGGGCACCATCATAATATATAAAGATGTTTCCATCAATCAGTAAATCAATAATAAGATTTCTCTTAAAAGTATTGATATCCTGAAAAGGGTTTGGTTCTCTATTTAGTAATAAGTCTACACGACTTCTACGAACATTTTGAACCATAGGCGTTAACCCATTAATTTTGTCTCCTACCTCGAAAGGTATGTCAGCACTATCGTCAACAATCATGTTGACAGCCCTGTTAACTACTTCTAGTTCTTCGTAAGCTGAGCGATAATTATCTTTCTTCTCACGAGTATCTATTGACATTCCTTCTTCTAGGCCAATAAAAGATTGAGCAGGATTTAACTTCTCTTCTCTTTCTATACCCAAAAATCTATCATACCATGCCATATTTGTCTCTCTGTATCTTCACCCATCGTTTTTGTTTCATTGCTGATTCTAGTTTTGGTCTTTTACCATAAATGCTATGCAGTCTTATGTGATGGGTTTTACATAGTGTTGCAGCTTCGTCATAAACTTCGGTGAGGTGTTCCTCAATAAATTGTTCCCGCAGATTCATTATTTCATCGGCTGAGGTAATCGTAATTTTGTTACTCTTCAACCATTTGTGTAATAGCTCAGTCATTCCGAAGAAGTGGTGAAACTCTAAATTATCTGTTTCTCCACAAATAAAGCACTGGGTGTCTTTCTTATATCCTGATTTGGCTTTATCTCTAACGTACTTGACTAAATCTCTTTTTAAATCCATAAATTCCTATTAGTTAAAATTATACCAAAAATTCACCTTCTTGTCAACATTTATTTTTTGGTAGGTCATAGTTAAAAAGTATGTGCTGATGTCTCAAAGGTATAAAGTGCATAACGTAAAGCATCTGACATATGAGATGCCATATTGTGTTTAGGTTTTTCTTTGATTAAGTTAGGGTTAGGGTCCCACTGGTATTGGTCAACTGCTGATAATGATTGTTGACATCTTTGGTCTATAATGAGAAGGTCATTGTCGATAATTCCTGCTGCGTGTCCTATTCCATCTAGAACTGATTTTTTCGCATTAATAGTAGATATATCATAATTTTGCGCTAGGTCAAATCTAGTTTGTTGCGCTGCTGAATCAATATAAATCCAGTCAATATTATATTTATCTATCATTCTGCGTATTTCTACTGCATGCTGTTCAGTAGTTCTTTCGGCGTCCATGTACTCGTCTACTAGATAATATTTTTGTTCGTCCCAATCATATGCTATAACACATAAAGCTGTTGGGTCTTTGTATCCTACGTCTAGCCCCGCAAACACATCCATTTTGCTAGTATCTAACTGACTTAGGTCTGCAACACATTCTTCGAAGTTAAAGTTCCAAACTTGTCCTTCGTATGTGTTAAAGTCAGCGAGATACTCTTGAGCAAACTCTGCTTGAGACATTGCTTTTTTAGCTTCAACTATGTCTTGTTCACTAAACCTTGGGTTTTCGTGATAAGTTGCTTTTATTGATGCCCAGTCCTGAAATTCTTCACTGAATCCTCTATGCCAAAACTCAGCAAACCAATTATTTCTTCCCCTTGGCGTTGAAATAAATACAGCTTTACTGTTTTCTTTGTCTAGAGTAGGACGTAGTGCTACATTAAAAGCATCTTTTCCATCTGCTAATGCTGCCTCGTCAAAGATGATTAAATCATAAGACCTACCTACGGCAGAGTCTACTTGATTAACCGAACCCATTCTTATAGTAGAACCATTAGATAGTTCTATAACTTTATCTTTTGCATTATCTCTTACCACCTCTAAATCAAAGTGCTTAATAAGCTGTCTTTGTAAATCAAAAGAGATTTGCGATAAAGAGTAGTTCGGTGACATAATTAATATGTTAGAGCCCGGCACGAGAGACACAAGCTGTCCAATTACATTTGTGATATAAGTTTTGCCCTGTCGCCTAGAAATGGCGGCACACACGAATCTATACTTTGGGTTATTGACTGCATTTATAAGTGCAGTCTGTGATGAGTTAGGCTCTATGCCTAACAAATTCATATATTCAGATATAGGTAGTTTGATAAATCTGTCTGAGGCTGTAAATTCCATTAGTTCAGAACTTACAATATCTGTTCTACTTACATCTAGCATATTAGTGAATTGTTGTTTTTTGTTTAATAATTTCCGTTAAGCCTAGTATACTATCATCTTCAAATAGTAAGTTTTTATCACATATACTTAATAAGTATAAGTAACCTAGACATAAATCAGTCATGGTTTGATCTGCGTGCGATAACTTACCTCTTTGTTCTGCTTTCTTTTGCAAAACATTAAGAGTGATTGTGCAAGTTTCTGCTACATCATCTAACCAGACGCTATCCTTCATTATGGCGTTACCACACCTACAGCTAATACTTCGGCATGTGCTGCAAATATTTTTTCTTCTCTCTTCTTACGAACGAATGTTACTTCTCCCGCTATAAGAGTAAAAGTAGCTACTACGTTATTAGATGAATCTGTTACACTAACTAGTCTATTAGTGCTTCCAGTATTAACTAATCTCACATCATCGGCTTCACCGAAGTTGCTAGACGCACCTGCGGTTGTACCACATGCGGCTTCTGAACCAAGTAATCTCATTTACTTCTCCTGTTTTTTCTTTGCTTTTTGTTTAGCTTTTAACATTGCGTCATGAATATCAACGTCTCCGTCCATATCTGCATCTTTGCCATTTATTATGTTCCAAACTTTTAAAGCTGTTTCTTTAATTTTCTTTACCATTTTACCTTGTTTGCCCAGTAAGCGGCTGACATCTTACCTTTTGCTATATTTCTTGCGTGCCTTGCTTTGAAAGACTTACGCTTCATTTTCATTCTACGGGATTCGCCAGCCTTAGGTTTACCCGCCGTTTTGGCTCCTTTTTGTCCAAAACGAATTGTTTTGATTCTAGCTCCAACTTTTGCCACAACAATGTGTGACTTAGTTCTGTGTCCAGGCGTACGCTTTGGTTTGTTGAATCCTCGTACGCCTGCTCTTTTTAATCTAGAATCACGTTTACTTTTTACCTTTGTAGGTCTTCTTCTTCTTACCATTTTTCATTCCTTTTTTCTTTTTTCCCTTGCCTTTCTTAAGAATTGCTTTTTGTAATGCCTTTGGTAATTTTCTTTGTTTTGCTGATAGAGCCATCTTATCTCCTTCTGCGACGAACGGTTTTACGTCCTCGCCTTGCGAAAGTTTTTACATTTGTTGGTTTTCCGCCTACACCTTGTTTTACTTTTCTTTTTCTTCTTACTGCTGACCTAATTTGAGATTTACTCATTCTTGCTGCTTTTGCAGCTGGTACGCATTTAGGATATTTCTTTCGACCTGTCTTGGCTTTGTTTCTTCCACATTTATGGTATCCGCCTCCTTTCTTAGGTCTTCCAATATCTACCCACTTTTGCCCAAACCATTTAGTAAGTCCTCCAGTAGCCATTATTTACCCACCTTACGCATAGCAGCTTTATGAGATGCAGTAAAACTTTTACCTTTTCTCATTTGAGCTCTCATAAACGACATATGTTTCTTAGTATGGTGACTAGAATGTTTTCGTAAAGTAGCTTGTTGTTTTTTGGTAAGTTTTTTCATACTTGTTCTTTTTTTAACCACGACGATACTTACCTCCACGCTTCTTGTAAGTTCTTACTAACCAAGCATTTGCGTAAGCACTGGGATAAACGGCGAACTTTCGTCTGGCCGCCGTTTTTACCCTTGCATACAATTTCTTGTTAGTAGGAACATTACGCTTTTTGGCGCTTGCTCTTCGTCTTCTACGTCTAACAGCCATGATGCCTCATGCCCTTCTTCTTTTTGCCACCTTTTTTCTTTTTCTTCTTTTTTCCACTGTGGTAAGGCATTATTTTTCTTCCATGTAACAAGTCCATACACCATATATAAGACCTGCCCATGCTAATGCTTTAGCTAAACCACCTGTTAAAATGACTACCAAACAACCTGCACAAATAACAGCTCCGTCCCATGAAGTTCTTTCAGAGACTCTAGCTTTTAACCATGCCATTCCTTTTTTCATCATATCCATTCATACTCTCCCATTTTCCGAGAGGACACTTAGTCCTTCTCAACTTTGCCTTTAAAGGTATAAAACATTTGCATGCTTTACAAATCTTTAAAGAAGTGTAGTACTCACAAGTACTACAAATAATGAGCCTACTTGTCGCTTGGCTCATCTTTTGGCGGCATAGTAACTTCTCTATAGTATACTACGACGTCCTTAAGTTCTGTGATATACCTTTTGAGTTCTTGCATATTATATGCCATCACTTCATAATCTGGTATAGTCATTGCAAGAAAAACCAGTTCTCCTTCTTGCTCTTCTATTCTGGCTAACTGGTCTTCCCAGTTATCAGGGTTGACCACAATCCAAGTTGGGTCTTTTAAATCGATTTCTCGCGGCATCACTGGTTGAACTATTGTTCTATCTAGTGGTTTTGCTGTAATCTCTATCTGTTTAGTTGGAATTAGGCTGCAACTGCAAACCATCATCAAGATTATCAACGGTGTCGCTAAGTTTCTCGATTTCTTCCATAATGTGTTTTGTTCCATTATTGATTTTCCTTTCCATTTCGACTGGGTCTGCAATTATTTTTGCTGCCAGTTCATAATTTTGTATAAATTGAGTGTATCTGTTCAACTCTCTTTGTGCTGCTTGGCTTTTAAGACTCATCTCTTGAAGTTGTCCTGCCTGTAAAGCAAAGTCAGATTGTAAAGTAGCTATTGCTTCTTCCTGTGTAGCCACTGCACCTTCTAACGCTAAGTTATTTTGTGCTAATGTTTGATTTTCTGTATAGAGGTAGTAACTTCCTAGTCCTAAAACTAGTATTATACCTATAAGTAATTGATTCATAGTTCTTGTATCCTGTAGTTGAGGCCTTCTGCCCCTCTTATTTCAACTATATCGCCTTCTTGAGTCTTAAATCTTAAAAAATTAGGTTGTTTTTTATAAAATTTTCTAACTATAAACTCTTGGTCGTCTGAATCACCCCAAGTTGCGTTATAACTTACTTTTAAAGTATAGTAAGTAATAAACCAAGCGGTTAACCAGTACCAAAATTTTATAAGTTTTTCTAGTATTTTCTTAAGAGTTGCCACTGACTTTTTCTAGACCTATTTCAGCTAACTCCTTAGTCATATATCCGCACTCTCCACCTTTCCATTTGAAAAACCACATTTTGTCTTTTTCAAATATCATACCATCTTCCATACTTTCTGGTTTTGCCATAGTACTTGGTTTTGGTGCTTCCATTTCTGTTGGTTTCATATCTTTTTTTGAATAGTCATCTATCATATTGGGCCTCCGTTGTGTTGCCTCTTTGCTTTTTTATCTTCCCATTGCTCTATTGCACTAGTAATAGCTCCTTCTGCTAATACTGAGCAATGCAATTTGATTGGAGGAAGTTCTAGAGCATCTGCGATGTCTCTATCTTTTATTAATTTTGCTTCTGTTACTGTTTTTCCTTTTAACATTTCTACAAACATTGTAGAGGAAGCGATTGCTGAACCGCAACCATAAGTCTTAAACTTAACATCTAGTATTCTATCGTTATCGTCTAGCTTTAGGTCTAGTTTCATTACGTCACCACAGGCAGGTGCTCCCACCATGCCTGTAGCAACCATTGGGTCTTTAGGATCAAACCTACCGACCGAGTGTGCAGCTGGATTGTTCAAAACATCTTCGAATCTTTGAACTACTTTCTGCGAATATGCCATTAAAAATGTCTGGATACTGTTAGAGAAGACATGTCCATGAACTGACCTTGTCTTGCTTCTTCCATCACCATCATTCCTACTGTCCAATCATTCCAAGATTTTGAAATCATTAAACCTGCGTAGTCAGTATCTCTATCCCACATTCCATACTCTAGAGAAACGTCTGC
>JGI24004J15324_10000076_pt1 | contig 33771 bp, 55 predicted proteins | sample LinPmetageLP32_FD_15324 | JGI IMG/M metagenome (IMG submission 15324)
GCCCATTAGCAAAGGACTTAATCTCATTATAAAGGTCTGTTAGGTTGTTCATATTGTCTTTCTTTAATTTACAATTTACGCATTGCCGCTTGTTGGCGTTGATTAGCTGACTCAATCTTGCTTTTCTGAGCTAAATAAGACATTTCGGGAAGAACAGTTCTCATAGGAAGCATATAGGTCTGTTCATACTTGTGTACATCTTCACCCGAAAGCATACGCACTATAGAATACCAATACCACTGTTGGTTAAACAACACATCAGAACCATCGTCATCAGATTCATCTTCCTCTTCCTCATCATTAGCTTCATAAAAAACACCTGCAAAATCTTCAAATAGTATTTTATTCCTATTTTCTATATAGATATTTAATACATAGTACACACGCCTAACATCACAGTTAAGTATATCTTCTTGATTATTAGACTCTTTGCGTGGTTGCTCGTTATCAAATACCGCATCTTCTTTTGGCCGTATTATCAACTTGGCTATTTCAAGGTCAATTAGGTGGTCTGGCAATTTAGTCTTTCCTGTTATTATTTGCTCAAGCATTATAAACTGACCAAGCACTAAGCTGTTAACATCAGTATATACTTTTTTACTTGAAGGTATTTTATCATCACCAAGCATATTCTCTTGAACAGGATACACCTCGTCAAAGAAAGCGATAAAGTTTATTTTCTCTATATCGTTTAAACTCAATATAAAATCTTCTGTGGTTCTACCCGAGCCAAGAAAGTTCATTAGCTTAATGTGTTGTCTGAATGTAATCATAAAAACAAAGTTACTCCACCATCCTGTTCTTCTGCCGCACAATACGCACAGATTGCCAAGCTCATAACCATATCATCGTGCTTGCCATCGGTGTTGGAGAATTGTAGGTTACCTGTAATAGCGTTCCGCTTAGACTTAAAGTCATAAAGCTCCTTTATCAAGTCCGTGTTCTTAGGTATCTTAATTACCTTATCCTCAAATAGCTTGATTAGGTTACGGATAATCTCGGGCTTACTCTGTGCTGAGGTTGTAAAGGGTATAAGTTTGTAGAGCCTATCGTCATCTGTCAAGTCATCAAACAACAAGTCGTTATTGTTCACCTCAAAGTATGCGGCAGCTAAGTTATTGTCGTGTTTTAGGTAGAATGATTTTATCCTTGCCTTAAACTCCTCGTAGTCCATCCCCTCTTCCTTGTAATTGAATCGGTCTATGTCAATCACCCTGTAGTCATCAGACATCGCTGTAAGCACTGTATAATCCTGTGCCACCCCNATATCCATTCCTATGTAGGTTCTTTCACATCTTGTATCTAATTTATCTACAACGGCTTCCTCNACATTNTTGAATAGGGCGTTAGCACTCACAGGCTTGCAAAGGAACTCTTGGTCAAACTGAGCCTTAGTCATACTCTTCTTAATACCGAGTACGGTCTTAGCAACCTTGTCATCATTAAGGTCAAGGTATGTCTTTTTAATGGACTTAATCTGTTCCCAATTCTCTTCTTGCTGTCCTTCCTTGTACCAATCATAGAACCAGTTAGGGCCGTTGAATGTACTTGCCGCAGATACCTTACCACCCGTCCTTGTAACCATCGGTAGCAGTACCTCATTGATGAAGTCAAGCTTCATATATGCCGCCTCATCCAAGTATATATAATCCAAGGTGGCACCACGAAGATTATCCCCACTGTCAGCAGAGCGAAACTTAATAAATGAACCATTGTAAAAATACATCTCATTTGCCTTTCGGTCATAACGCTTTATTATCTTGGTCCATAAATCTTGGTGGCTACTAAACATTCCTTCAATGTCCTTCATCACCTTATTGGCTTGGTCTTGTATTGGGGATACCCAGAACATTCGGTGCTTAGGATTGTTCAATGCTCTCATCACACAATCATTCTGCATAAAGAAAGTCTTACCCGTTTGTCTCCCCGCAACTAAACAACTAATAAAGGGACTGTCCTCGTGAACGAGGCGATGGAAGTCAACCTGTGGCTCAGTAGGCTTGTATAGCTTAATCTGCATCTATATCCAAATAGTCTTGCTCATCTGTTGGAGCTGTTAAATCTATCGTAGCGGTAATATCAATCTTGGTCTGCTCCACCTTGGTGGGAGCCTTATACCCTTGCATATCATTGATAATCTTTATAGCCTCCATAGCAGCCTTCATATCATCGTTGGCAAGGGCTATGTCCCTAATCTTAATTAACGCGCTTAGATTCGTTCCCTTGGCCGCCTCAATGCTTTTCATCTCTGCATTGGCTATCGCCATAAGCTCCTTATGAAATGCAGTACCATTAGTTCTCCTATCACGATAGTAGTTTGTATAACCCAAACTCTTAGCTATCTTGCTTGAAGCATCCATACCCTCATTCCTAATCCCCTCAAGGAAATCGGACTGAAGGGTGGTTAGTTCGCTACCGCGACCCGAGACTACATCCCCTTTCTTATTTCTTTTTGCTGGCATAATAAATTATTTTCCTTGGCCTCTGTACTTTTTCTTGTACCCAGACTGACCCTTTGAGGCATTCTTAGAATGCACACCATTGCGCTTCTTACGAGGGCCTTCTACTTTATTCGTTGCTACTGTCTTCTTTGCCATTGTTTTTATTGTAAGTGTATAACGGAATATTATGTGCGCCTAACCTACCTGTGAAGGTCAACTCACTAAAGCTTGGTGCTGTCTCATCACTATGATACCATTTCCAAATAGAAGTCTTCACCCTTTGGATACAACTACCACAAGCAGTCTTAGGATTCTCCTTCCTCGGAAAGTATTTACTCTTCCCAACCATAGAGTTATAAAACTTAAACATCTCTGACTTGATATCACCTTTAGGCATTGTTACGCTCAATAAGGCTATTAGGAGTTCTTTAGCTGACATATATTAGTGTTTTGGTATGATTGTATAGATGTGCTTAATTGAGGCTCTTAGAACGCCTCTAATGGAATATACAATATTGAATGTTCAGTGTCTTTCATTATATTCCCCTTATTATAATAAACTAATTATAATAAACTTTACTTCCATAGTAAAGTTTATTATGATAATAGTATTAGAGTAAAGTAAGACTATTATAATAATAGTATCTATTATTATACAATATTCCCAAAAGTGCTTTTGGCATTCGTCAAATCACCTTCCCCCCGCCCCTTCCCCCCGCTCCGTGAGGCTTGCCTAAGGCCATATCTCTTTTTACTCGGTCAATCCCTTGCTACCACTACGATACAGCTATTTTAATGTTAAGAAACTGTTATTTGATGCAATTCTATTTTTTTATTCAAAATTTACGTTGCTATATTTGCTCAACGAAAAACATAAAACAATTAATTTAATGCCGAAGGGCGTAAACCTTAAAAAGAAAATGGAAAAGAAAACACCACAAAAAACAAGTGTTGTATTAAAGCAAAACGGACAAGCTAAAATACAAGCGGACAATGTGAGCGAATTAGTAAAGGCTTTGTACAAGGGCTTAAAGTTACAAAACAAGGTAGGCAAAAGGTTTTTGAAATTAGGCGCTACTACTGAAGTGAGTATACCTACAAAGGATACTAAGTACCTACAATTACAAAAGCTAAACGCTAAGGGCTTTGAGGAAGCGCAAATGTTAGCCGTCATTGAATTTCTAAACGCATAATATGAGCGCGTTATTTTTAGATTTTAGCACTAAGCAAGGGCAAAAGAAACGCCTTGCAACAAAGGTCCGCAACCTTGACGCGTCCAATAGGAAGCAACGCGCACAAGCGCAAAAGGAAGCCATAGAAAATACGTACTCAATGCGTATTGATAGAGCGAACGAGCAACGCAACACAAGGAAAGCAAAGCGCAGAAAATAGGCGCATAGCTGAACACATCGCAAGAGCGAAAACGCCAAAGGGCGGATAGTGGTGACCACACTGAAAACGGACAAACCTTAAGCGGATACGTGCGCCTTGTTGCATAGTGTCGTAAGTCTTAGGGTTTGTCGGTGTTGTATAAAATATAAAATTATGAAAAGAGTATATCGTTTTGCCCTCGTGAACCTCATAGGTTTAGTGGGTGCAGTAGGTAGTATGGTTAGCGTGTGGACAATGTACTTCACGGGTAACAAAGATTGGCTTGTGCCTTTCGTGATTTTCGGATTGATAACGTGGTTCTACATAGAAGTTGTAGCACCTGAAAGCAAGTAATATGAATACCTTAGAGAAAATACAGGTAGATTACAAGATACCTAAGAACCTACTGAGCGTAGGTACGAGTAATGCAAAGACAAAGAAGAACGGCAGAGATACCCGTATACTTTACTTAGCACCTGCAACGCAGAATAGTAAAGGTGCGGATATGTGTCCTAATCGTAGCGCAGGGTGTACGGCATCGTGCTTGTTTACCGCTGGGCGTGGGCGAATGTCCAATGTAGCAAATGCAAGGATAAACCGTACCGAATACTTCTTAGATGACCCTAAGACTTTTATTGCACAGATGACCTTAGAGCTTGAGTGGGCAAACCTTCAGGCAAGGAGAACAGATAGCAAGATAGCAATACGTCTTAACGGCACGAGTGATAGAGACTTTCTATACCTTATCAAGAAGTTCACAGGCAAGGACTTCAGAGATTGGGAGAACCTAAAGTTCTATGACTACACTAAGGTTCCGAGTAAGTTGCGTAGATACGATAACAAGGACTATGTACAGACCTTTAGCAGGGCGGAAGACAACCACGAGGAAGCTATGAAAGCCCTTGCCGATGGATATCCTGTAAGTGTGGTATTTCGTAAGGAGTTGCCCGATATGTGGAACGGATACCCCGTAGTGAATGGGGATAGTAGCGATGACCTTATGCTTGACAGACCGTATAGTGAAGGCTATGTGCTTGGGCTTATAGCTAAGGGAGATGGTAAGAAAGATACCACAGGTTTTGTAGTTGATTAAATAATTTATATATTGAACAAAAATTAAATGATATGAAACAGAGTGGAAATGTGTGGATTGAAGCCACAGTGAAAGTAAGGGTGAACCGCAGAGTAACTCTTTGGAATGAGGATAGCGAGGAGTATTTGTTAGAGGCTATGTACGATGGAGACATAGAGATTATAGAGGTAGCAGATACGCATAGTTTTGAAATAACAGAAATAGAAAACGCAGAATAATGAAACAGACATTTTATCCAACAGACAGCGAACAGCAATTCCTAATGGACATCGTGATAAACGAGTTCGCAAATAGACACCTACCAATGGACAATTACAATGTGCAAGAGGTAGCATACCGCCAAGCTATAAGTGATGGCGCAATGAGAACGGATAATTATTTTAATAACTAATACTATGTGGAGATATAGATTTTACTACCAAATAAAGGTAGACGATGATGTAAGGATTACATATGCTGTAAAGCATTGTAAAAGACCAAGAGCTACAAACCCTTATAAGAACTTAGAACTTATGTTCAACAGGGGACTGATTGCTGTATACGGATATGATATAGAAAGTAATATATAAAAAAGTGATATGGACAAACAAGAAAGACTTGAGGAATTGATGAATGAAATTGATTTCGGATACCCAGAAAACTTAGCAGTTGAGGGACTCATTCGTGGTATACACGAAGAGATGGAAAGAATCGGTATAGATAGAGACCACGAACTATACGACGATTTGTTTGATGAATTAAATAGTACTTATACAATTAGAAGATAAAAATATGAAAGCAAAGTTTGAAGCGTACCTAAACGTACAAGAGATTGGAGCATACAATATGTTTGACCCAAGAGCGAGAGATTTAGCACAAGAATTCTGCGAAGAGGAAATAAGCAGAGCAGATTGGGTGCATATAATCAAAAACTATTCAGAACTTAAAGAGAAGTACAATGACTAAGGAAGAAAAAATTGAGGAATATGCGGACCACGTATGTAGGAACTGCATAGTAGACAGTACAATCAACGCACTGTTTAACGCTATCAATGTGGAGTTGGATTCCGTAGGTGTACCCGATGAGATTAGAGAAGAGGTCTTTGATTACTTGAACTCAACATTCCACGTATCGTGATGCGGAAAATAAAAAAGTACATAGACAAAAAGATTTCTATATACCTTTGGTGGTTTAGAAATTAATTATTAACTTGCAGAAAAATTAGATTTATGATTAAGTATTTCAATGAGGTAGTCGCAGAACTACAAAGCAAAGGAACAATCTTCGGTGCAGAGTATCGTAAGAAGAACGGAGAGCTGACCAAAATCAATGGTCGGTTCGGAGTATCTAAGTTCGTGAAAGGAACGGGTGTAAGTAACCCTAATGTGCTTACAGTGTGGGACAATAATCGTAAGCGTTACACTTCACTTATCCCCGATAACATTGTACGAATAACAACCAACAAGCGTAGATACCTAAAGACAGATGAATTTTTAATTGAGAACTATGAGTAAGCTAAGATACACAGTAGAGTGGGAAGGTGATGTTACCAATTACAAGCAAGACTTTGAGACTCTTGAAGAGGCTCGTATAGCTATGATAATGCACCACAAAAGAAACGCAGTAATAAAAGTAAGGAGGATAGATGAGTATAAAGGATGATTTACTTATCAGTGCTGACCTAAGTAACCTTTATTGGGTGTTAGGTGAGTTAGCTGAGAAGGCAAAGGAGGACAATGATTTAATCAAAGTCCTCCTACAGCTTGAGCAATTTGTGGAAACCCACAAGACACGTACCCGAGATATGGTTACGTACCGAGACACAATAGAGAGAGCGAGAAATGAATATCGTAGTCTTAAACTAAAATACGATGGTACAGTAGAAGCACTCAACCTAAAGACTAAGATACTTAGTCAAGTTATGAACGAAAAAATGGATGAAGATGTTAATAACCAATTCTAATTTAGACCAATTCATAGATGCAGAATACCAATTTATGTTGTATGTTAGTACCCTTTATACTAATAGTATAACTAATAATAGTATTATAAGTAATAACCTTTAGGGTTATTACTAAGTAATAGTATTAGTAATTATAATAATAGTATACAGAGATGAAGATAACAGAGAGAGACTTACGCAATTGGTTCCCTGCGGACCGAAGGTTCCTGCACTTCTGTGCAAAGTATTACGGATACTCCTTCCACAATGATGAGGTAGTAGAGAGAGCCAGTCACTTAGCCGTGCTTAATGTGATGCGGTTAGTAAATAGAGATGAGGAGTTTGAGAACGAGGCGCATATGACAGGCATCGTTATGTCCTCATTCCGATACGCAATACTCAACGCCTATACCAATTCCCTTTCAGCTAACGAGAAGAACTTAGATGTACGCAATGAGAGTGAGGTAACCTATGGTGATGGTGATGATGAGTACAGCAAGTACAAAGCAAATGCAATAGCAGATACCAAAGAGATAGATAACCTCATTGATGTGGTGAGAGACTATGCAGAGACTAACCTACCATACCTACAACGCAGAGCATTAATTGAGTGTGTGATTGGTGAGTCCTCTATGAAGGAACTGGCTACGGAAACAGATACAAGTGTACGCAAGGTCCAACTTGCAAAGCAGAAAGCAGTTAGAAGAATTAAGAAATTTATAGCAGTCCTAAATGAGAATGAAGAGAAGTATGGAAAGAAAGAGGCTAATGGAAAGTACCTTAGCCCATCTCGTAGCAAGTTACAAATCGCAATACAACTTGAACCCGTTAGAAGGGACGAGACGAGAGAGCGTAATCATAGCAAGGCAATGTCTTTTGTCAATACTCCACCAAAAGTATAATCAAAGTCCAAGTTACTTAGGTAGATTAGTAAACAAGAACCACGCTACCATACTTCACTGTAGCAAGGTAGTGAACAACGCATTGTACCATCGTGATATCCAATATGTGGATGAGATAAATAGATGGTCTGAAATCTTTGAGGAGATTATGCCTACCAGTATGGAAACAAAGAATGATTTAGTAGATAACATATGCAACCTGCTGGACTCTTCAATGCTAAACAAGGACAGCAAGGAGTTAGTTCTCAGTGCAGTCTTAGAAAAAATTAATAATGTTTACGTCAGTAATTAATATTTTGGTGTAATTTAGTAGTAATCAATTCAATTTTTATATGAGCAATTTAAACAAATCCCTAATCAAAGTTCAGTCGGAACTCAAAGCTCCGAAAGGACAACGTAACAAGTTCGGTAACTACAACTACCGCAGTGCTGAGGATATCTTAGAGGCTGTAAAGCCTTTACTCGCAGCCAATGGACTGACTATGCAAATCTCAGACAGTGTAGCTGAGTTGGCAAGTGGTATACCTTACATTGAGTCTATGGTTATAGTATCTGATGGCACTGACCAATTAGTAGTAACTGCACAAGCAGGTATTGACCCTAATCGTAAGGGTATGGATATCGCACAGTGCTTTGGAGCAAGTTCATCTTACGCTCGTAAGTATGCACTCAATGGTATGTTCCTTATTGATGATACCAAAGACCCCGATGCTACCAATGACCACGGCAGAAACTCTGCTCCTGCACCTGCTCCAGCATCTAAGCCTAAGCTGACCAAAGATGTTATGACTAAGATGGAGAAGGCTATCGCAGATGGTAAGCGTGATATGGTAGAGGCTGCATTAGGCAAGTACCAAGTCACTGCTGCACAGCGTAAGCAACTGTTAGGATAATGGATATATTAGAAAGGTTTAACGATGATGAGGTGTACTATGCGGACAGGGAATACCTGTCCAATAGTTCCCTCAAGCTAATGAAAGAATCACCTACCAAGTTCAACCTATGGCACAAAGGTAAATGGTCACAGCCTAATACCTCAGCGTTTGATGTAGGTCGTGCGTTGCACGCAAGGTTCTTGGAAGACAAGGTAAACTACATTGGTTGGGAAGGTCAGCGGAGAGGTAACGACTACAAGGAGTTCCGTGCTGAGAATCCACAGACCATTGCACTAACCAAGAATGACTTCCACCTTGTTGAAGGTATGTATGACAAGCTGATGAAGGTTGATGCTGTCAAGGAGATTATGGGTCTTGAGTTTACTCCCGAAGTACCAGGAGTAATGGACTACCATACTGCTCAAGGCAATGTCGTGAAGGTCAAGGGTAAGGCTGATGCCTTAGCTTGGGATGGTGTAGACAACTACCTTGTGGATTTAAAAACCACTCGTGACCCAATGCACAAGTTTAAGCGTAACGCTTTCTTCAACTATGCACAACAAGCATACTTGTATAAGACTATCTTCAATGTAGATAAGTTCTACTTCTTAGTTGTACAGAAAGAGTTCCCTTATGAGGTGGGTATATACGAAGCAGGTGATGCTTTCCTTGCAAGAGGTGAGCAAGAGTTAGAAGAATCAATTAACCTTTACGAAAGATTATTTATCAATGGAGAATTTAAACCATACAGCGCAGACATTGATGTCATATAGTAGCCTTGAGAATGTTATCATCTCGGGTACAAGCACCATAAGTGGTGTAGCTATATCAGACATTATGTCTAACAGTAAGAAGAAAGAAGTAGCATTAGCTAAGGGCATTGCCTGTGCTGTGTTCAATGATTATGGGTACGGTGTTCGTGAGATAGCGAGGCTATTGAGCATTGACCATAAAGGAGTATCGGTATATATCGGCTCACACGATAACCGAATGGCTGACAAAAAGTACCTAATCAAGTACAAGAAAGTCAAAGCATTTGTTGAAGGCTATGAGCATTCAAATGAAGTAAACGTAAACAGACTCAATGAGATGGCTGGTAAGGTCAGCGCAATAGAGGAAAGGTACGAGCATTTAAAAGAACTATTAACAAGTAACTAAACAAAAATCAAGATGGCAAACGACAAAGTATTCGTTGGAAAGACAAGTGTAATCACCACTAAGTTCGGTGAAATTGTAAAGGTAGCTTTAGGTCCACAGGACTTTGAGGTATTAACTAACAACAAGAACGAGAAGGGTTGGGTAAACCTTGAGATTAAGGACAAGCGTGATGGCGGTAAGTACATCCAACTACAAGGAGAGTACACAGGTAAGCCGAAGGCGGCGGCTGTGAACGACACTGATGATATGCCTTTTTAATTTCCTTTTTCATTTCAGCTATATAAGTAGGGGGGCATCGCCCCCCTTCTTTTTAAAAGTAAATAGAAATGTTAGAAGATATCATAGGATGTTTTATAATATTGGCTTGGAACGGCTATCTAATTTATAAATGGAGAAAGGATGACAAATAAAGCTTGGGATGATTATATGAATAAGCTGGGCAAGTCTAACGCTGCGGTTTGGCGTGTAGCAATGTACCTGCACAGCAAGAAGATGACAGTTACCGTACCCGCCCTGCATATTGCAGGCTCAAAGAAAGAGTACAGAGAGTTTATAGATGAGGGGGATATAATCCTGCACCGAGATGGTAAGAAAGAAATCATTGAGGTCAAACACCAATCTTTTGACTTCACCTCTCACGATGAAATACCTTGGAGCAGTATAATAGTTTGTGCTAAAAAGTCATATGATAGACACGAGGTTAAACCGAGTGCCTACTTCTTGGTAAACACACAACTAACACACGCTATCGTAGTGCCTTCATCAATGTATGAGCATTGGTTTGAGGCAGATGTATACGACAGCAGAAAGGATTGGACACAGACAATGTATAGGACTGACCCAAATAAATATAAATTTGTAGAGCTATGATGAGGAAGAGGAGACACATAAGAGAGATACAAAAATACTTGGATATGTTAATGATAGACCAAGTAAACATAACACTACACGCAAGTAGATTCGGGTGGAGTGAAGATGTTCAAAACCAACTAACCAACTCAGCACTACTTATCCGTAAGTATCAGAGAAGGTTACGATTAATAAAAATGTAATATGAGTGACGAAGGACAAATGATTTATGACGTTGGTGTACGCCTTGCTTGGAAGAAGAAGCGTGGTAACGGATACACCAATATGTATCAAGGTACAAAGGACAGACCCTTTCAGTTTGTTACAAGAGCAAAGTCTCTTGACCATATCAATCGCAATCCCGAGATGATAGCGAAGATGATGTCGTTTGTAGGAGCAACAGGTAAAAGCGTTTACGATTTCCATATCATAGAAGAGTTCTATCGTAAGGAAATAAGCAATAGCTTTTCACATAAAGAGGAAGATTACAGCAAAGAATTTGGAGAATAAAAAACAAGAGCAATGAGAAACATTATTTACAAAGCAGAGGACGTAGTAGACTCACTGTCTATACTACGCAAGGAAGGAGTTAAGAAGGGTGCTTGGACAGGATTTGATTCCTTGTTTGACAAGTATTCAGTTAAGAAAGGTAGCACCACATACATCTATGCTGGGGCGCACCAAGGTAAATCACAGTTCGGGTTTGAACTAATGATGAACCTCGCTGAGTTCAGTGGTTGGAAGTGGGCTGTGTACACACCCGAGACAGGCTCACCTACAGAGGTATTCGCAGAACTACTATGGGTGTATCTGCGTAAGCCATTCCTAATCAATGACCATCTCACTGCTACAGATGAGGAGACAGAGAAGGCTATTGAGTTTATCAACTCACACTTCTACTTGATTGATAGCGGTCTACAAGACCTCAGCATTGAGGGATTCTACACAGCAGTAGAGACTATTGAAGAAGATAACTTCATCACTATTGATGGCTGTATGGTTGACCCATTCACTGAGATTAGAACAGATGTTTCCGCTGGTGTGCGTGATGATATTGCTATTGGNCAGGTACTAACCAAGGTGCGTAAGCACTCAGCAGAAAAGAACTACCACACCATTGTAACAGTACACACTAAACACCAACAAGCAAANTACAAGAACGGNGTACCCTATGTTGATAAGCCTACGATGAATGACATAGCAGGCGGTATGCAATGGAGCCGTAAAGGTATGATGGTTGTTAATGTATGGCGTTGCCCCTACGGATTAGAGGATAACAACGGTGTACCTTACGAGCCTAACCAAGTAGAGATTACAGTGGTCAAGGCTAAACCAAAGATTGTTGGTAAGCTTGGGACCGTTACTTTATATTATGACAAAATGAAAAACAGATACTATGAACTTGACAGCAGAGGAGAAAAACAATACGCCTATCCACAGTCTAATTCTTGATAGAAGAAAAGCATTCGCAGAACTGATTAGGGCATTCCTTCGGTTCAATGTACCCTCCGCCAAGAAGGTGGAGGTTATGCCTAACGGAAGTCTATGTATAAATGATGTTATATTCAAGGTTGACATCTCGGATTACACAGGTATTGAGGGTGGGTTTGGATACATATTCCTAAACCCCTCAAGCGGTAGGTTAGTGATTGAGAAGGACAATGTTAAAAAAATATATAAGTTGGAGGTAGACTTATTAGACGAGTAAGTATATTAGTACTATGGATACAAGAGATTTAATACTTAAAGAGTCCGAAGCCGTTACAGAGTTGTTACTGCAAAAGAACAAGGCTTATGGTGATTCAGCCCTAAACCCTGCGGGTATATTTGCAGGTGGTGATGCGGTTGATAACCTATGCTGTCGCATTGATGATAAGCTTATGCGAATCAAGATGCGTGGTATCACAGATGAAACTGAAGATACTGTGCAAGATTTAATTGGTTACTTGATACTACTGAAGGTTGCCCTAAGACAAAAGAGATGAGTTGGAAAAAGAATGAGGATAGCTTATTTGAACACCTAAAGAATAATTATATTCCAGACCTTGAATGGTCTGAAGGTGAGTATAATCACTACGATTGCTATTCTCTTTCCTTGGAGTGCGACATAGAACTCAAGTGCCGTAACAAGCATTATGATGACTTGATTATAGAAAAAGCTAAATACGACAAGCTTATCGCAAGAGCTAAGAAGCATCTTACAGTACCTGTCTATATTTCTCAAACACCTAATGGTATATATGCATTTAATCTTGCAAGTATATCTCAGCCTATTTGGGAAACAAGAGGTATGCCTAAGACATCACACTTCAATCAGCGTCAGTTTATAGATAAAGTGGTAGGATATTTGGACATTAAACACGCTAAGAACTATGCTTGAGATAGACCTTAACCTGCCTAAACCACCAAGCTTAAATCAGTATTATGCTGGTAAGCATTGGGCAATTCGTAAAAAACAAAAAGATGAATATTCTAAATTCTGTAAAGAAGAACTTGAAAGATTTGATGCGTTTACCTGTGAGACTTATGAGATTCATATTAGGTATCATTCTCGTCACGATGTTGACAATGTTATTCTTGTTTCAAAATTTCTCTCAGATACGCTCGTTGCTATGGGTATCGTTAAAGACGATGGTAACAAGTATTACAAAAGACTTGACATCCGTATTGACAAGGACCTACCGAAAGATTCGTTCAAAGTAAAAATAAAATGCTATGATTAACCAAAGAAATTATCAAACGTGTAAATTAATTAAGAACAAGATTGACCGCTACCTATATGAGATGGCTAATCTGTTTGCTAATATAGGTACTGAATCTACACACGAAGAGGTTGCTGAAGCCTACAGGCGTGAAGCAGAGTACATTGAACTAATCGTAGAGCTTGACCCCGAAAAGGGAGAGCGACTACGCTTATAATATTAAGATGATTTTTGAAGAATACTACGAAGACCTTACAGACGCAGAAGCAAATCTCATTCTTGATATATACCGAGTCATTGACCTATTGGTATATAACCACGAGCCAGTCACATTGGTTAGATTGGGATTTGAACTTAGCATAAACACGCAGGAGTTGTCTGATTACCTGCCTATTATAATCACTATACTTAATAAAGTAGAAGACCAATATGCCGAGGTACGACAAGTTGCTGATTGAGCGTGAAGCAATGCTATCTGTACAGCAGGGTAGCCTAACAAACGAGCTTGGTATTTTTATACTACAGCGTTCTAAGGAGATAGCTGCATCAGCCTTTGTAACAGATGGTAACAACGAGCTGAAGCAAGCACTAATAGATGCTGCTGTGATGCGTACCTGTGAGAAGTTCTTGCACTACTATACCCAAGGTAAGTCTGCTGCAAATCTTGTGATTAGTATTATATACTCAACGATGACCAATAAGATAGTTTCACTTAACCACAGTGATGTGTATGGTCAAAACATAAAAGGTTACCTCACCTATATAGAGGATGGTGAATCCGTTACCAAGTTAATGCGGTATATTAAAGACGATTATTTAAGCGAAAAATTATGATGGAGATTTATAACAGTTGGTTACTCATAAGTTCAGTGGGACTTATGTTCGCATTCTTGTTTATCTTTGAACCCTATGGTTATGTGATGGATAGAATCCTTCCGTTTAAGCCATTTAACTGCGTTCTGTGCCTCTCATTCTGGTCAAGCATACTCTTGTATACTTACCTCGGAGAAAACCCCTTATACGCAATCTATACATCTTTCATTGCAGAGCTATCTTACAGGAAGCTGGTGAATGAATAATGTAAATTCTAAGACCGAGTGGGTGTTTATTTATTGGGACGAAAAAATAGAAAATGATGACAAATCTAAACAGTGACTTTCACTTATACTTTGAGTACAGTGAGTTTGATTCCCCCGACCAAACGGGAAGCTATGAGCATATGAACGTAGAGTTCTTAAACAAGTTAGCACAAGCAAGAAAAATTGCGGCAGTTGGTTTTAAGATAACAAGCGGATACAGAAGCCCAGCTCACAATGCTAAGGTAGGTGGTGTGAAAGGAAGCAGTCATACAAATGGACACGCAGTAGATATCTACGCACCCACATCAACACAAAAATATCTAATTATTAACTCTCTTCTCCAAGTAGGGTTTAATCGCATCGGTGTAGCAAAGAACTTTATACACGTTGATGATGACCCAAACAAAAGTGAAGATGTAATCTGGACCTACTAATGAAAAATGATTTTGATGTAAGCGATACGTTCGCTGACTTCGTAGACGAAATGACTAATGACGAGAAAAACAATAACGCTCAATGCTCCATTGATAATCCAGAGTGTGAAGCGTGTGGTAGCTAATTATGGGAAATCCAATAACCAAACTATTTACAGGGGGTGCCAAGGAAGCTGTGGAAGCAGTTGCCAATGTGGTAGATAGATTTGTATCTACACCCGAAGAGAAAGAAGCTGTGCGTAAAAGCATAGAAGAAGAAATCACCAAGCGTTGGCAGGCCGATAGCCTTACCGATTCTTGGTTGAGTAAGAATGTTAGACCATTAACCCTTGCAACCGTTATGATATTTCTGGTGCTTATGACCTTCTTTGAAGGCTTTGGTATTAGTAGTGTTAACGAGAGATGGATTGGGTTATGGGAGCTGGTAAGCGTAACAGTGATAGGCGGGTACTTCGCAGTAAGAACCGTGGACAAGAGAACAAAGGTAAAGTAAGTTGGTGCGAGAACGCACCTGTAGAATGTACCTGTAATAGTACTTGTAATAAGAAGGGGTAGGCGTTAGTCTACCTCTTTTCTTTTTGGGACTCTTTGTATCCCTTCTCGTATTCAATGTGCTTTTCAATAGAGTAGATTCTTTCCTCTATGTTCGTGATTACGATAATCTTTTTATCAAGCCTATCGTGTACAGTGTGTAGCTCCATCTTTAATGATGAGAACTCGGCGTAGATTCCACCCGCTGCAAACACTGCTGCAACAAGCCATATCAACATAGACCAATTCTCCTTTATAAAGGATTTACTTTCTTCCGCCATCACGCTTATTCATAAAGTACCACTTCTGTGCAGTGTAACCTATGGATGCTAAAAGCAGTAATATCTTGAGTGTGTTCTCCAAGTTGGAGAATGATATCGCCATTGTAGACGAGTTGATTAAAAGAACTTTCAAGTCTGTAGTATCCATTATGGTGTGTATGTTACTCCTCCATCTTCGCAGAACTTGTCCGTAATACCATCTTGAGGGTAGAACACATCGCCTTGGTAGTTATCTTGCTCGTTAAATAAGTCATTGTCACAACCATCGGCAGTAGCGATTGCTTTAATTGCCGCATTGTCAAGGATATAATTAGTGATACGTTTGTTGATGTAAGATAGTTTACTATCAACAGTAGTAGATATGGTGTCAAGGATGTATTGGTCTTGCTTCTGCTCCTCCGCCTTGGTAGTTGCAGTGGCTGTTCTTAATATAGATATAGCAGCCTTNGCTGAATACATAGCCAAGGTATACTTTACCAGCTTAAACAAACCTTGCTCCGCTGTNTTTAATGATTGCGCTACTACTTTAGCCTCAATGTTTTCATAGAGACAAGTACCTAACAAGTCTTGTATTGATGTGTACTGCTCCAATTGGATTAATGCCAATAAAGCACCTCTGTCCATACGCTTCGGTAAAGGGAAGTTCTGGTACAGGTAGTTATCGTCTATGAATATTACGTCAACCATTATTATACGTCTTCAGTGTTAGCACCCTTAATACTCTCCAAGTTGATTGGTTCCTCAACAACAGATAGATTCATTTGGTCATAACCTACAGTAGCAAAGATTCTGTTTACAGAGTCTAAAAGAATTTCTCTATTAGGTAGCGTTTCAGTCGCTCTAAATATTTGATAAGCCGTAACAAGCTCGTTACCTGTGCCTCCCAATTTACCACTAACCATAACACCAAATAGAGTAGGAGAAGTAACGTTGTGGGCTGTAAGTATTTTGGCATCATTAAGTTTGGATAGAACGTCTATTGTTTTGTCTAAATTAGAAATGTCTAACGGCTCAAACTTCGGAGCATCCTCCTCTTTTTTCACCCACGAGACAATAAAATTATCTGCGTCTGCGCCTGTAAAGGACTCCTTGAACTTGTTGTACTCCTCACGCTTCTGCTCTGCACTCATATTTCTACCNATNAAGGTAGCTAATACTCTTGGCGTAAAGCCGTTCTCCGCAGAGTTCTTAATGTGCTTACCAAAGCTGAAGTCAGATTCAATGTAATGGAATGCAGAAATGTAGCTGGGTACACCATAATATGGGTTACCACTATAAGGGTTACCTACATAAAGCACCGCTTCAGTACCACTCTTATCAAACTTATTAAATGCCTTAATCTTACGAGGCTCATTGTGCTGCACAGAATTAGAGCCGTAGCCGAAACTTCTACGAACGATGTAGTGTGTTACCTCACCCTTCTCATTTGGCTCTGCTACACGCACTCCTTTAGGGTCTAAAGACTTAAACTCAAGTATCTTTGTACGCCCTTTGTTCCAACGTACATAAAATGCTAACGCACCCTTATGCTCGTATTGGAATGATGCGTGAGTTAAGACCTCGTACAATCCTTTGTTGTTACCACCACAGTGGTTAACGAAAGCCTTTAGTTCTGCTTTAGCCTTATTGGTTTTAGCAAAGTCATCAGAGTAGTCAATGTCTTTACCAACTACCATCTTTGCTTTCTTGGTTAAGATACCACTATGCACAGGTGATTGGCGTAACATCTTCTCAAGGATAACTGGAAAGTCATCGTTTACACCGAACTTAATGTAGTCCCCTACAAGAGTATGTCCTAATCTGTAACGACCATTAAGGTCTTCAATAGAGTTTTCTAACTCGTTGGTTGCAATAGAATGCTCTGTAGCTTGCACATAAGTGTTAGATGCAAAGAATTCTGATATATTAGATAGTAGTCCCATTGTATTAATTTACAATTTATAGGTCAGTAAACCTCACGGTAGAGCCATAAATACCTGAACCCGTTTGAGTAACCTTGTAATCTTGTACCTCTGTGAGATACTTGTAGCTGTCACCATCATTTGTTATGGTAAGCTCGTACTCTCCACCCTCAATGTCATTAGACAAAAGGTCTATGTTAATCTGAATGAAATCCTTACAGGAGTCAAGGTTGTTAAGGTCAGTAAGGTTGGTAATCGTTAGACTACCAGTTCCTACCACCTTATCCAATGTAACGTCAAAACTGTTTACCGTAAAGGTAGATAGCTTGACGAAAGATAGAGTATTAACTACTCCTGTCTTAAGTCTTTTCATTAATGATTAATTATAGTTCAGCAGTATTGTCTGCAATAAATTTGCGTACTTCTGCGTTTGTGTACACGGTGTAGTTAGGAGCTGACTGACCATCGCCTAAAGCGATAAGGGCAGACACTTCGCTGTCTAACCAAGATGCTTCCATCTCGTATACTACTACGTCAGCTACAGCTACGGGGCTACCAAATAGACCGCTGTTGCGCTCTCCAAACTGCTCCCAAGTAGGGTGTACTTTGTTAGAGCTTTCTACTTCGCCTTCCTCATTATAGGTATTCTCTACCCAATCATAACGAGTAATAGAGGTTGGTAGTGCGTTGCTGATGTCTGATGCAGGTACGCTGATAAAGATGTTTCCTTTCATTTTATTTGTATGTATTTTTTCCAGAATTATAGTTTCGTAGAACTTCAGCGGCCGTAAGAGCGCGGTTGTAGATGCGCGGTTGCGCTAATTGGTTTGCGACACTTTCTGAAGACGCTTTACTGGTAAGCGTTCCTATTATTAAATCAAACGCCGTTGAACTTATTGTGGCCGCTCCAGTGTGGGTGTCTACTTGAGTGCCGTTGACGTATAGTATTTCGGATGTTCCGTTTTTAGTTAAGGTTAAATGATTCCATCCAGTTAAAACAACAGAATGAGATGCAACGTTTGCTATTGAATTAAACCACCATTGTATGCCCGAATTATTTAATCTTAAAACATAGGTGCCATAAGGCGATGACCAAGACGCTGAAGTTGGTTTCACAAATACGTGGTCGTAGTCTGAATTTAATTCATTACCGCATTTTATCCACACTTCAATCGTCATTGCTGGCGTAATATCAAGGCTTTCATTATCGTGAACCTCTGCCCAGCTATTCCCGTCAAGATTTAGCGCACCTTGCTTCCTTACGTTTTCAAATAGATTGCCCAGTAAGTCGCGACCGCTTGTGAGTCCTTGAGGTATCAAGTATTCGTTTGAAGTGCTTCCGCCTTCAAGTTTCCATTTGTTCCAGTCTATTACGGACGTTTGAGCAACGGGCGCACCGATTCCGTGCGTCCAAGTGGCTCCCGATATCGTGCCACAATTTGCCACCTCTTTAAGACTGATATTGTCAATGTCAAAAGATGAGCCGACATTATTTGCGTAAAACGCTAATGTTGTTTCCGTCCCAATATTTGCACCTTCTAACAAAACAGCATTTGTCCCGTTGTAGTATGTTTGATATGTTGCACTTGCGGTATAAGAATTTAAACCCGCTTGATTGCCAATCCAAATATTTGCATAGGTAGACGCGTTTGACACATCAAAAGTTAAAATATAGTTTTTTATACCAACAAGATTTTTTCCCGTTTGATATAACTTCCCACTACTACTTCCATTATAAGATGCTTTACCGCTACTAATAGAATATTGAGAGGAATGCGACCAATCATTAGCTGAATCAAAAGTTCCATTCGTTACTAACTCCGAACCCAGCGCATCGGGCGCACCATTTAACGCCGTCGTTCCCGCGCCTTCTTGCATTGGCAACCATAACTTTAAAGCGGTGTTAGCCACTCCAGTAGGTACAATCTTTTCCGGGAAGTTGTATAGGTCCGCGACTTGTGCGGCGGTTAGGGCGGTGTTGAATGCTTTAAAGTTGGCTATTTGACCATTAAATTTAGCTCCAGTTTCTTGTACGTCCCAAGCCAATCTTATTTTTGTTGCCGCTTGCGGAGCGTGTGTGTTTAATGAAAAATCGGTTTTGTCTTGACCATTAATATACATCAAATAGGTGTTATCCGATTCTTTAGCGCATACCGCGAGGTGATACCAAGTGTTTGCCGTAAACTCCATTCTTGTACCAAATCTTCCGCCGCCATTTGGCATAAAAACAAGTGTCTCTCCAGTTACAGAACCAGTCGCGGAACCAGTTGAGATGCCGTGGTATTCAGAGTATATGCCAAACAAACGATCGGAAGAACTCGTGTCGGTTATATCTGCATCGGGCTTAAAATAAAAGCAGAATGATTTGTAAGTGTCGGTGATATTATTGACCGCTACATAATCATTCACCCCGTCAAAATCCAACGCTTTCCCGCTATATAAAGCAGCTCTGTTATAAGCCAATGGGCTTGCATCTTGTCCTCTCGGATTGAGAGGTTTATTGGTATTACTAAATGTAACTGCCATCTATATTGGTTTATTAAATTAAGTCTTCGCTTGGTTCTGGAAAGTATTCTGGGTGTAGTGCTTTACAAGCCTCTGTCCACTCTGCGATAGCAGAAGAAGAACCGAATGTATGTAAGCCTAAAGGCGCACACCATACCATAGCACTATCCCAAGAGCTTACAGGCTCACCATCCCATAATACATCTATATGGTAGGTAGAAGATAGTACGGCTTCAGTGATTACTTCACCTTCTTCATCGTATGTACCTTCTTTCTCTACCAAGTGTCCAAGATGAACAATGGCGTGAGGGTGGTTAGGCACAACATTTCCATCAAGATTTGTCTCTGTACCTAATGCGTTGATTTTAGTTGTTGCTGCTCCTTTAGAGCCGAATGAGTATTTTCTAAATGTTTTCATATTAGATTGTTGTTAGTGCTGCTAATTCTTCGTTTGATAGTCGTGTCTTAAATAACGAGTAATTATTTAAAGAATATCCTTTATTGTTATGATTTAAGTTGATGAAATCAGCGGTAAAACCACTCATTGAACCACTTGAATCAGTTCCTACTTTTACACCATTCACATAAAAAACAAAATCATTGTTAGCATATGAAAAGGCACATTTATATATTCCACTTGTTTTTCCTACTCCGATTCTTGCTACTTCAACGGTATTCACAACTATCCCCGCTTCTAATACATTAGAACTATTCATTTGGATAAAAACATAATCATTAAATCCACTTGAACTAATTAAGATAGTTTGGTCTCCAGCATTATTTTTAAAATCTGCATCCATAAACATCGTCCCTTCCGTTTGACCAATCAAAGAACTTACACCTGTCTTGCTACAAGCATCAACGACACGACTCACACTACTCCCATAGGTAGGTATGTAGGATGTTGGGTAGGTTGCTACTTCAAGTGTTGCTCCGTAGATGTAAATACCATTTGAATTATTCCCCGTTACTCCTAAAGTATTGCTTACATTATCATTCGGGCCAATGTATAAACTATCATTACCCGATATTGTGAATGTTATACTATAACGATGCCACCCATTGCCATAGTCTTCTATCTTGTAGCTTGTTGGTGCGCTTTGATAGTGTGTTCTGTAAGCATATGTATTCAAATTAAAAAATGCTCCAGTCGGACCACTTCCAATAAATAAACCTTCAAACTCGCCTTTTTTAGCAAACACTGAAGCAGTATAAGTACCCGCCGAAATCTGTTGATTAATAACATTGTTATTCACTCCCGAAGCAGCAATTAATTTATTTGCGTTCTGTACCCCCTCTGGAGATATTAAAGCGTTTGCGGTGTTTATTGTGTTAATTTGACCCCATCCACCAAAGTATTCCGAGTGTAAAATTAAGTTAGTCCGTTGTGGCTCTAACAACAAAGCAGGACACGAACTATCCGTATAATCTAATCTTGGAGTATTGTCTGTAATACCTCCGTATACGGCAGCAGTAGTTGTTTCTATGTAGTCTGTTGCTATCGTCCCGTAATTTAACTGCGCTCCGTAGATATGTACAACATCTCCTGCAACTGCGGGATTTGGAATTTCAAAACCAAATTGTACTGGTGATGTGCAATTAAAATAACTTTCATACCTAACCCACTCGCTTGTAAGGGTATGGCTATAAGCAGTAGGAGAACTACCACTTGAAACTAACACAAAATTCTTACCAATAGAAGAGCCAACGCCTTTTGCCCATATTGACAATGTAACTACCCCTGTAACAGAGGGATTAAGATATAAATAAGGGTCAGTATTTTGAGCAGTCCAAGACCAAGCAGTAGAGCCACCATTAGGGTCGGCTACACCTTGAGTAAATACTCCTGCTTTTGGAGACCATTGACTGAAGTTATTAGAGTAAGGCATTAGGTTACCTGTCTCCTTCTCTATATTACCACTTGCATTAACTCTCGTAGCAGCACTTGCACGAGTGAAAGTAAAATCACCATCACCGTTAGTAGGCTTCTGCGAATAGACCTTTGATGTTTTTGTTCCCGAAGGAATGAGTACAAGGCTGCTCTTATTGTAAATTGAACTCATATTATATAGTTGTTAATGCGATACACTCGCTATCAGTTAATGCCGTATCAAATTTCAAAAGCTGCTGGTATTTAGAACCGAATACATCTCCTTGTCCATCTTGAAGGCTTGAAGTCAGATATATTGTATCCCAATTTATTACCTTTGCATCTGCTCCGCTTGGCAATGTTCCTTGTGTTTTCTTTACACCATTAGCATAAATAATACCTTGATTACCTCTTTTTACTAAAGCAAACTTTGAATCGGTTTGGTTATTAAAAATTACTCCAAAATTAGTAGCGGCGCTTCCATTAAAATAGTATAACGAATTTGCGTAAATATGATAACTACCACCACCATCATAAGGATTTCCTGATGCACCAAAAACAAATTGAACATCAGCATACGCCGTTGTCGTGCCTCCGTTAATCAAACAAAAGTCTTTAGCTTCAAAGAATATGGTAAAATCAGTTGAAGTTGTAAGAGATGAATTTATACAAATATCACTGGACCTCGTAACCGCAGAACCCATAGTAGGTATGTAACTTGTAGGGTAACTTCCGACTTCAAGTTGTGCGCCCCAAAATGAGGCTGTAACAATAGAAGAAGATGCGGCAAGGAGCCAAATTTGCATTTGAGTACATCCCGCAGGTGTCGTGAATGTCCTTGTTATTCTTGACCAAGCCGTTCCCGATATTTGACTTGTAAAGTCATAGTATTCTATATTCGCTCCGTTGCTATTGTCATAAAATCTACCTTGTAAACCCGCACCGCTTTCTTTTTTTATGTAAAAACTAAAAGTATAAGTTGTACCTGCGGTTACTGTGACTGTTCTTTTTAAATCTAATCCCGTGTTATTAAAAACAACGCGACCTGCATTTTGAATACCTTGTGGAGATATAGTAGCATTAGATGTTAGTGTTCCGTTTGTTAAACTCCAATCTCCCAAGTATTCGCTATTGGGTACAATGTTTGAGCGTTGAGGCTCAAGTAAAAGAGAAGGACACGAAGCACCACCACTATAATCTAATCTCGGTAAGTCCTCTAATATACCACCTTGTGCAGTAGATGCTCCTGTTTCAATGTAAGGTGTAGCTACAAGACCTTGTTCTACTTGTGCCGATTGGATTAGGATGTTACCACTTGAGCCGCTTGTAGTTGATGGATTATCACTCGCTCCTATTTGCGTGTATCCTGTGGCGTTTCTATTTTGTGTAATAGAACATCTATACCATCCATTTCCTACTGATTCAATTTTAGCATCAATACAATCACTTGTTGTAGATGCAATAGTCCCATTTGATAAGTTAAACCAATTACCCGCTCCTGATAAAGTATAGTCACGAATACCTAAATAACCTACTGAATTGGCTTTAGCATAAACTGATGTAGTATATACACCACTCATACTTATTGAGCGGTATAACGATGAATTTGATGCGGTTGTTATATTTAATAACCAAGCATCATTTGAACCATCGTAACCACTTTGCCCACTCGTTACACTTGCATTAAATTTAGTCCAAGACCCATTGCTAAAATCATTAGAATAAGTCAAAAGATTCTCCCTACCCTTCTCAATAAGACCATTAACATCTACCCTTGTAGCAGCAAGATTTGAACCCCTACTAAAGGTGAAGTTACCCTTTGCAGGTGTACTCCCATCAGTACCATCATTGTTACCCGTAGCATCGGGATGTATAATACCATTGCCTAAAGGCTTTACAGTATCAAGTCTGCCATCCTTAACCAAGGACGGAACCATTATTAGACTCGCTAAATCTTTTAAACTACTCATACTAATAATGCATTTAATTCAGTTTCAACACAAGATAAAGATTCTACATTACCACCATCAGCACTTACTCTAATGTCGTAGTTAGCAGAATATAGTCTTGCATCAGTAATATCTGGTAATCCGTTTAAGGCTGTCTGTACACACGCAGGTGCTTCAAAGGTAAGTGAGTTAGCGTTAGCGTAAGTTGTGAGCGTAGCAGTGCTTGTACCGCTTAATGCTTCGTCAGCACTTAACTTATACCAAGCTTGTAATCCATTCTTTTCTGTAGTGGATACTTGCTCGTAAGTTTTCCACATCACGGAATTAATCTCATCGCTTGTTAAAGCGCGGTTCCATATTGCGAAATTTGCGAGGTTGCCGTTCCAAAAACGAGACGGCGCAACATCCGCTCTTGCTCCAATCCTTGCGTCAGTTGTGGTGTCTATTGTTTGGCTTGTGGTTGCGCTACCTACTTGTGAGCCGTCAACATATAATCGTTGTGTTGTGCCGTCGTATGTACCTACAACGCAAAACCATTTATTTGCGGTAAACGTTGCCGTTGTATCGTTTGTGTTTACTTGGTAATAAATTGTACCCCCCGATTGAGTAAATCGGATGCCGTCATTATTCGTGTCGCGATTGTCAAAAATATCCGTGTCCCCGCTCACTGAATCAGCATAAACCCACGTCGCTATCGTGTGCTTCGTATGGCTGAACGCGTTATCTAATTGGATAAAATCACTCGTCCCGTTGAATTCAGCCGAAGCATCAACAGGAAAAGTTAATTTAGGAGGGGTTAAGAATCTATTCGCCATAACAAGTCCATCCTTTACATAGGTTAATAATGTATTGCCCTTTGAAAGGACAGTATTTAGTAGTCCTAACATAGTTCATTACAGTGCTTTATAAGCCAATACCTTGCCCGATACGCAAGATACGCTATTAAATTTACCGTAGATGATAGTACCTTCACCGATACCAACAGCAGTTAATGCATCACCCACTTGTGTTGTAGTAGTCACTACAGCACCTTCAATCGCTTGGATAGCACGGAAGCTATCACCCGCAACAGAAGCCTCGCCAGCATCTAATAAACGGAACCCGTAATCTCCTGTAGCTGTTTGGTAGAAGTTTCCTTCTTTAACAATAGTTTCGTAAGCCATAATATATTATATAATTTTAATCGTGTAATTGTAAGAAGAATACCAATCCTTCTCCCTCTATAGAATTTACAACAGAACCGCTATAACCACCTCGTACATATAGGTAGTCCTTCTCTGTAGAAGGAGTCGTTACCGCATCCTTCATATATCCAGTTCCGCCGCTAATTAAGTAACCCATTAATCAAAAATGGTTTGGTCGCTAAACACCGCTTTATCATTGATTGCTAAAGAAGCAATACCACTTTCAGTATTTAGTGTTATATCAACAAAAGATTTATCCGATACTCCTGTACCGCTGTTAGCGTTATAGCTCATCGTTAAGCCATCCATCCATCCACTGATAGTCACAGTGTCGTTGTTGTGTAAAAGAACGCAGCAGATGTCTTCTCTGCGGCTCATAAGGTCTATTTGATTTACCTTATTATCTACAGCAGGAGTTTGGATAGTAATATCAGTAGCAACAACACCCAATCCATTAGAGGTGTTCTTGTTCTCTGTAAAAGTTGTAGTACCGTCCTTTGTGTTATGCTCAAAGGTTACGGTATTTAATGTGTCTACTTGAGTTACTTGAGTTTCATCCGTTGGATTAAAAGTAATCGTCAAGTCTTTTTGTAATAATAGGATAGCTTTCTTGATACCACCCGTAACTCTTTTGTTACAATTGATATCAATATCGCTTAAAAGAATAGAACAGTTGAAAGCCATATATTTTAAATAAAAAGGGGCGAGGTTTTCGCCTCACCCCCTTGTGTTAATTTACAAGATTGCTATTAAGCAGTTGCTGTATTAAACAAAGTTTCAGTGATGCTGTAAGACAATCCAGCTTCCTCACCAGTCAATGTTACTTGGAAACGGTTCTTTTCAGAACGACCAGTTCCAGAGTTGCCATCAATAGTAGAAACATATAGACCAAAATCTAAACCACATACGTGGTGAGTTCCAGCAGCAGTCTTAACGAAAGCTACTAATTCTGGTGCGCCATTAGACATTTGGTCTAAAGCAGTGATACGAGCAGCATCCATCTTTGGAAATTCTGCGGAGATAGTTGGAACAGTAGAAAAAGTTCCATCAGCGTTAGCGGTTTTAACTTCAGAGAATACAGAGAATCCATCTTTCAAGTTGAAAGAGAATTGAACCACATTAGAAGCAGCACCACTTGCAGCAGATACCACACGAGTAGCGGCGGTAGAGGTAAGGACAGCGATTGCAGCAGCACGCGATGAAACGTGAAGTTCTACAATACCACCAATACCTAAATCATCACATCCGTAAGTGATATCAGCAAGAGTTACATTACAAGCCATTTTTTATAGGGTATTAAAGGAAGGGCGCAAGGCCCTTCCGTTAGTTATTATTATGCGAAGTTCTTAGCGTAGACAATCTCTTCACCTTTCAAGTAAGAGAAACCTAACTTGAATTGTCCCCAAATCTTGTCAGAAGATAATTCAGCTTCGTACTTCATATCAATTGCACTAACGTCATTGTACTCATCAGTCAACATCACGATGTTCTGTGGAGCAGCAATCATAAATTCGTTAGCAGGCATTGAAGGGAAGTGAATAACTTCCATCCCGTAGTAGTTCGGTACACCACCTTCTACAACACCTTGTGGAGTAGTAGTGTAAAGACCAGCGATAGCGATTTGGTAGTGTTGCATAGCAGCAGTTCCCAAGAAGATAGCAGGTTTGAAATCACGGTCAGCATCTCCGTAAACAGCAGCCAACATAACGTCACTCATTGTTCCGTAAGCACCTTCCATTTTGTCAAGGATGTTAGCAGAAGTTAAAGCAGCGTTAGTGTCGTAATCTAATACAGCAGCGTCAGCAGCCATTTCAGTAGTCAATGCAGTACCTGCAACAGTCAATGCTTTTTCAGCAGACAATTTTGCGAAGTAGTCAAATACCCAGTCTTTAAAGTCAGCATCCATAGTTTCTGGATTGTTCTGACCTTTCTTCAAAAGAAGACCACGGTAAGAAGACTCAAGGACGTTCTTACAGTTTAAGAAAGACCACTTGTAAGTAGTTACAGTCATTTCTTTTTCTCCGATTGTAGCAGCAGAGTTGCCAGTAAAGACACAAAGGTCTGAACCGAAAGTTAATGTAGCGTCAAAGATTGGTACGTTTACTTTAGCTTTAACACCATCAATAAGGCGGAAACGGTTTAGTACCGCTGCCGATTTTACCATAGAGTCAATGAAGAGTTCTGGACGTCTGTCACCGTATGGTAGGTTTGATATTACTATACCCATTTTATTTTAATTTAAGAGGATTCGTTTAATTAATTTACAATAATTACTTGCGGTTAAAGAAGTTGTTAATCATATCTACCTTTTCAGAGGTGATACCATCAAAAACTACTGTCTTGTCTTCTACTGTTTCTTCAACCTCTTCAGCCTTCTGTTCAGCAGCAAATTGCTCCTCAACTTCAGCTTCGTTAGTTTCTTCTTCAGCAGTAAATTCTTCAGAGACTTCCTTGGCAACTTCTTCAGTAGCTTCGTACTTGTCATCCTTCATTTCGTCTTCCTCTTCCTCCTCTTTGTGTTCGGGAGTGTGAGTCATTTCTTCTTTCTCTTCATCTTTGTCTTCAGCCATCTCTTCTTGAGAGTCACCCATAGACGCGATGTGCTTTTGAATCATTTCAATGGCTTCCTTCAAATCAGAAACACCAGCAAACTTATCTTCAAAAGATGTCACAGCTTCAAGGAGCGAGTTGTTCTCGTTCTCCAAAGCCTCAATTCTTGCTTCGTACTTGTTAGTCATCGCCTCAAATTGAGCCTCCAATTTACCAAGTTCTTTGCCAAAACTAAATTCGTTCATTTGTTCTTCGTTATTAATTGTTGGTTTAATATCTGCCTTAATCTCAATAGAGAAACCATTTATCTCTCCATTTTCAATTGCAGTAAATAATTCGTCAGACTCAATCTTTGCCTTCACGAATACGGTTCCGTTTGGTAGCTTGTAACCATAGTCTACAGACTTATCGTTATCACTCTCTTTAGTCCAAACTTCAAGCATCACTACATCGTCAGTATCATTCTGATGGTTAATGCCAAATGCGTTAAATAGCCCTTCTTTAGAATACTTGTACATAATATCTTGGATTGTCTCCGCAGTGAATCGTACATAGTAGTATCCCATTTCGGGTGAGAAGCGTAGGATTTCCTTGTTAGGAATCATAATCGGTCCTACAACCTCTTTCTTCTTTTCATCAGCAAACATCTGTACCTTCTCTACTTCATTGAAGTGGATGAAGTCTTCCTCAATAGCAGGCTTATCTACAAGAGAAATCTTGTACATCCCTTGAGCGATGTCTTCTAATGTTATATCAAATAATGGTAATTTATCCATTCTTTTTTGCTTTTTTATGCCACTTTGGTAGCAGGTCATTATCTTGTACATACTTTGGATTAGACGGTCTTCCGTTCTTTACCAAGTACATAAATGCGTTTAGTCGGGCAAGTCCCCATTGTGTAGCACTTGTAACCTTTGGTGAGTGTCCTGTATTAAAAGCACCCATACCACGAAGTACAACACGCTTTGCAGCTCCCATACCCACCTTCTTATCGGGGTACTTCTCGTTGTAAGCGTCTACCTTATTCTTTATAGACTTAAGAACTTTCGCAGATAGCTTTCCGCCTTTTCCAACACCTTTAGGATTCTTGTTAGGAGTATCGCTATTAGGTGCTTTGGGAGATTTCTTAATGCTTCCATCCTTCCCTTGTGTAGCGTACTCATCCTTGACTTTACGGTCACCCCACGGGACGTCAGCCACATCAACACTTGCCTTAACTGTTCCGTTTCGTATGCTTTCAGCTTTTCTAATTGCCCAGTTAACACCGCTTGTTCCTCCCCAACCAAGCCAAGCCACATAGCCTCTATCTTTCCAAGGCGTGTCCTTATATTTAGGGTCAATCGCAGCATTCTTTCTATGGCGATTAAAAGCAGCCATTCTTGCAATAGTCTCATACGATAGTTTTCTTTTTGATGCTAATTGATTGGCACGAGTCCAACCTATATTAGTCATACCCTTAACTTCCTTACCATACTTCTTCTTCCACTCAAGAACTTTCTTGGCGTTGTTAGTAGCAGATTGTGGGTAGTCGTTGTATGTAGCCATCAAATTAATTTACAATTATTGTAATATCCCTTCTATAGTAATGTAAGCGTAATCGTTATAGACATTACCGCTTGCGCTTTTCACAAGTATCCCATTTGAAGTTGCTATTGTTGCTGAAAATGTTTTCAAAAAGAAATCTAATGTAGCTAATTCCGATGTGGGAACAACCATATCAAACTCTATGCGCGGGTTCTCACTTTGAAGTATTTTCTCTGAATCAGCAAATATATCATCATAAGTATCTGTTGTATCACCATTCTCATCTTCAAACATAAGATTCCATCCTGCTGTATTGTAATTGAATAGTCTTCCGTTAAAAGTTTGCTTTCCAAGGTCTATGTATATACGCTCTGTTTCGGTAATCATCTGACCACTCTGGTCATTACCCTTAAGCTTAATGTGTGGTATTTTTAAGTTTGTATCTACGATGGGCTTATCTAAATAAGCAAACCTTAATCCTACATCTTTATTTTTCGTAAATATGTTTGGAGTAAAGCCAAGTTCCTTTTCGCTAAAAGCTCCGTTCTGAAAGTTTTGATTGCTATCCATATCTGAAGCATCATCGCCACAAACAGAACGATAGTATATAGACGATTTAAGGTCAATTTTAATTTCTACTATACCCTCTGGATTTAATTCTTGAACAGTAGAACCTATTGTTACTCCATCGTTATTTAAGTCATCAAAGTATAATCCGTAGTCCTTATTATTTATTTCAAGTAATTTTACTTTATCTCCACCATTACTTATCTTAATAGATTTTATATCATCTATAAGAGCGTTTATGTTTTGACTGCCAGACCTAACTACTGAAAGAGGGTCTACACGAAGGACGTGTATAGATGCACTTGAATCATATTCATAGAATAAACCACAATCAAATCTTTTCAGAAGTGCCGTTAGTATTTCAGACACATTGAGAGGACAGGTTTTGTTTATGGACTCACTAATAATAAACTCATCTGTAAGCTTATACAAAAGCGTATCAGCATTAGAGTTAAACTTAATATTTAATTCACCATAGTTCTCTATTCTTGTAACCAACTTTCTCAAGTCATTTACCCCAAACAATGCCAAATTATATGCCGTAGCTTCAGCAGGATTGTTTCCGTGATTAAAGGCTGTAGCATAGTTTATTTGTAGCTCACCATCAAAAGGCTCAATAAAGTAGTTTACACCATATCTACTTCCTCCGTTCACAAAAATCTCTTGGTCTTGAGGTATGTGTGCGTCAAAGTTTTCAAACAATAATGTATCATTAAATACCGTGTTATTCCCGAATATAACTCCAGAGCCACTTGTTTCTCCGTCTTCACATTTAAAATAATCAAATGGTGCTTGATTGCTGTTCTTTTTTGAATTCCCTTGTTGAACGCTAGTAACATTACTCATATTAAGGATAATGTCATTGCCTGATGAATTTTCCATTGGTATTTTCTTTACCATAAATCCATCTTCGTATACACCTATATAGGCTTTGAACCTCATATTAGATGGAGATGAAAGTATTATCCCTTGGACTAATCCATCTTCTCCAGCAACAGGTATTTCTAATTTAGGCTGTTGAATATTAACCACTGTTCCTCCAGAATTTAACCTTATATCTGCGTTGAAAGAAACTTTAGGACAAAAGAACCCTCTGTTGCCATCACATATGAAATCATTGCTGTTCGGTGGTGTCTCTACACAAGGGTAGAATCCCATACGTTTTTCTGCGCCCCAATCTACTGTATTGTATAGTGGATTACCCTCGCTATCTGTACCGAAATTACCTTGCGTTTCAGAGTTCCCAAACCAATTAGTGTGGATTAACTTTGTGGTATTGTCTAATTTAACACAAGACTCCAATGACTGATTAGTACCCGACCAAGCAGGTGCTTGTCTAACAAAGAAGTTTCTTCTGTTTATGTTTTCTTTAGCAAGGAGCTGTGATGGTATAACCATATGCAACTTCTCCGCTTCAAAATTAGCAAACGCTGGGGTACTTGCATAAGCACCTAATTCAAATAGTTTTGAATCAACACGAAGAGGGAAAGCAGTAGAGCTTATATAAGATGCTAAATAAGTTAAAAATCCTTTTACAGAGAATACAGGCATAATACCCGTTCTGTCTATACCTGTTCCATACTCAAGAAACTGCCTTGCACCGTAACCAAACTTTCCATCAACATCATTACAGAAATCTATGTACGGGAATGACATAGGACGTGTATAGTCGGGGTTGGTATTTTTAATACCTGCCTCACCGCCACTTGCGGTGTTTGCACGGAATAGGTTAAGTGTTCTTCGCTGTGTGTAATAGCTATCGGTGTATAAATCTCCGAGTTTAGTATCCTTGATTGCAGCGATGTACTTTGATAGGTAATCTTTTAACTCTACTTCAATGTATGATTCAGAAGAATTATATTCAAAAGACATTACATTAAGTATACCTGCTATCTCTGTAGAAGAGGACCCGTAAACTGTAATCTTAAAATAAAAATCATCTTTAGGAAATTGATTAGTAGCAGATGTTACAGGCTCAAAGTTAAACCTATTAGAAGATTTATTATTTGCTGTTAGAGGTATACGAAGCTTTGTATAAAACGGCAGTTTTATTTTGCTGATATCTACACTATCATAGAAATCTAAATCGTATTCTAATTGCTGTTGTGGAAACAGGTCAACATCATAGTAACTATTCGCTATGTTGGTCCTGCTAATCTCTAACTTAAAATCCATACTATCGTGTTGCGATATTAAATTCTAATGATGACTTGAACTTGTTATTGAATACATCAAAATCATCACCTTCAAAGCCTACTCCGTAAGCTACATTATCACAAGTATCTACAAACACAACATCACTCGCTAACACAAGTTCTTTAGTTGACTTGTATTGAGTGTCTGTAAAGAACTGTCTGCGCTGTAACCCTATAATAAGCTTATAATCTATTGATGAGCTATAAGACTTGTATGCTTTAGAGAATAATCCTTTCTCTACTTCAGAAGATATTCTGTAAGAAGAAACATCGTTATACAATATATCAGCACCTGCGTCCCAGTGGCTTGATGTATTTGAGCCAAACGAAGAAGGCACATCTGAATATACTTCGTTATCAAACTGAAAGGTTCTTGTGCCAGCGTTTATACATATAGCATATACACCTTTAACATTATTGTATGGTATATACACTGCATCGTTTAGGAGAAAAGTACCTGTTGATATTGTAAACTGATTTGCAGTAGTTTTTGTAGCGGAAAAGTTTTCACCAGTATCTGGTCCGCTGTAAAATATATAGTCAGCCATAATTATATTCTGTCGTTTCTATCTCTAATTCTACGTTCTGTACTGTCAGTACGCAAGTCCTTGTCTGCAACATAAGCTCTTACAGGCTTGCTTACTCCTATAGCCGTTGAGGTAGTAGCCTCTGCAATAGCCTTTAGGTAATCTACACTTTCGTTCATAGGTGAAGATACTAATCCTCCTTCAGCAAATTTCATTCTACCTACTTTTGGATTTAGCCTACCCGATTTATTTATGCGTTCAAGTAAGTCTCGGTGCATAGAAGTAGCTCTCTTGTTAACTATGTACTCACCACCTTCCATTTCGTAACCTCCTTGACCTTGAACTGTAAAAGGTATACCACCTTGGTCGTGTGATGGTCCGTTTACCATACCCCCATCAGCAAACTTTTTATCGTAATACTTTCTTTGATTAATAGCAGCTATCTGTGCGCCTGTTTGTGCAGCAGCAATGCCAGCACCTATAGAACCAACTATAATTGCTGTATTGGGTTCGTAGTTTTTAAAAGCTTCTATGTAAGCTTGAGCAGCCGCTTCTATGCCTTCTAATCCCGCATCATTTCTGTCTTGTTTTTTTTGTGCGTTAAACAGCTCCTTAGCTATAGCATTCTCTTCAACTACTTGCGCTTTTCTAAGTTCCTTTTGCTTTGCTCTAAACTGAGACTCTGTAATTAATTGGTTATCAAGTTGAGATTTTAATATATCACCTTCGGTTTCATATCTGTTCTTGATAGATTCAATATCTGCGTCTAATCTATTCTTTGTGTTTTCAAGCTCAACATCATTAAATGCACCTAAAGATTTACCTAATGCATCTACAGCTTTAGAAGCCACATCAGCCCATCCTGTATCTTCAAATTCTTTTTTAAAGTCATCCCAATCTTTTTTAGCTTCTTTGGTTTTTTCACGACCAGCATCTACAGACACGGAAACGGCATCGTAACCATCAGCAAGCTCAAGAAGTATAGCAGCAACCTCTTCTGTCACACCATAGGTATCTATTAAGGTTTGTATATATTCCCTATAGTTATCCTGTGACTTCTGAAGACCCTCGTTATAGGCCTCAAGACTTATCTCTCCGCTTTCAAACTGCTTCTTCAACTCATTAGACTCAGCAGTATAGTCTTTCAGAGCTTTAGCTGCATCAGATATAATTTCCGAACCAAGTATTTCCGCTTGTGTTTCAGCCGCTTTTATAGAGTCATTAACCTTTTGTATATTTTCATCATACAAAACAGTGATATCTTTTATTGACGCAGCTTTTTTATCGTAAGCCTCAGATACCAATATCTGACGTTCTCGTTCAATATCAGCTCTTTCATCAGCAGTAGCAGAAGGAGAGGA
>JGI24004J15324_10000077_pt1 | contig 33579 bp, 18 predicted proteins | sample LinPmetageLP32_FD_15324 | JGI IMG/M metagenome (IMG submission 15324)
TAGTTTGGCAGACTAAGCAAAGAGATTAAGAAATCCTGCAGACCGGTCAAAAGGGGTTGACGGGTGCGGTGAAAGGTGCCATACTATAAGAGTCAAAGGAACGCACCTCATGATCCTTAAGGTCTCCCGCTTCTCACGAAAAAACAAAATCAAACCGCAGGTTTCCTATGTTCAATTTGCAGAGGGTATATCCAAACAACTTGCGACCCGTCTCCTAGGCAACAAGTCCAACGGCATCAGCATCAAACGTGCCACCTTAGAGCAGGTTGATTTTGATGCCGTGCCGATGACTAAGCGCCTTAAGCGGTATGACGTGGAAGCAGGTCAGGTCGTTTGCGTCTGATCCAATCTCCAAACCTACACAAGGTCATGGCATAGACTCCGTGACCTGCTACAATTAATTCAACAAGCAAAGCAACCGAACCCCATGACTCAAGCAACCATCACCGCCTCTGAAACCTACAACGGTTGGGCAAACTATGAAACCTGGAACGTCGCCCTGTGGTTGGGCAATGATGAAAATCTTTATAACATTGCCAGAGGTTGGGCAGAGCACGGCTATAAGTCACTCTCACACATCTTGATGGAACTCAGACCATGGGGCACAACTCCTGATGGTGTTAAGTGGAATGATGAGAATTTAGATATTACAGCACTCAACGAAATGTTACTAGAATTCTGATACTTAGCAGCCGGGGGTTGACATTAGTCTCCCTCCGTGATATCATCAGTGGGTGATATAACAGTTCCGTTGGTTTATGGGGGCGTATATAAAAACGGCATACTACCCTAACCTACAGAGGTGACAGATCGACCTTCATATATAATGCGAAAAGCAAATACATATACCTAAAAAAAATTCCGCGTAAAAAAATTCTTATGGAAAAGGTTTATCACATCTATGCAAAGGAAGAATGTTTATATAATAATTTGAATGAAGTACAATTTAATAAGACATGGAACACCCTCAATGGTATGGTTGGTTTACTACACACCGATTATACACTTGAGGATTTGTCATATGAGGAGTTAGTGAAAACCCCCATAGAGGGTCACGAACATTCATATTGACAAACTACATATTACACGTTATAATTGACTTGAAGGTTAATTCAACTTATGGCTAAAGGATTCACGGTTAAAGCAAAAGCACCCACGAAGAAAGCAGAAGAGTGGGACTATCAAGCAATCAAAGACAGGATGCGAGGTAAGACAATTGTTTTTTGTCTACCTGGACGTGGATGTTCTTTCACCTTTCTAAAAAACTTTGTACAACTGTGCTTTGATATGGTACAGAATGGTATGAGTATTCAGATCAGTCAAGACTACTCATCAATGGTTAATTTTGCCCGTTGTAAGGTTCTAGGTGCAAATGTATTGCGCGGTCCCAAGCAGATTCCATGGGATGGTAAATTAGAATATGATTATCAGTTATGGATTGATAGTGACATTGTTTTTGACACTGCCAAGTTTTGGCAACTATGTGACATGGCAATCAGTGAAGAAGGAGAAGAGAAAGAGATTGTCAGTGGTTGGTATGCAACTGAGGATGGTCACACAACTTCTGTCGCACATTGGTTAGAGGAAGATGACTTCCGTAAGAATGGTGGAGTAATGAATCATGAAACTGTTGATTCAATTGGCAAGCGTAAGAAACCATTCACTGTAGACTATACAGGTTTTGGATGGGTATTGATCAAGAAGGGAGTATTTGAGAATCTAGAGTATCCATGGTTTGCACCTAAGATGCAAGTCTTTGAGTCTGGTAGTGTACAAGACATGTGTGGTGAGGATGTCTCATTCTGTTTAGATGCTAAAGAAGAAGGTATGGATATTTGGTGTGACCCTCGCATTCGTGTTGGTCATGAAAAAACTCGTGTAATTTAACTAGGAGATTATTATGGCAGTTCGGAAATCATTATCGGGCACAGAGTTTGTGGAGTCACATCCGAAGAACACTCGTCAAGGGAATGGTAAGCATACAAAATACGCCGCGTCGTCTCGTAATGGGGCAAAGAAAAGATATCGCGGCCAGGGTAAATAGTGTAATTATATGAATACATCATGTCAGCACTTATATGCAATCTTCCATCTGTGGAAGTATGGGTTCGTAAAGAATATCTAACTGATCATCAAAGTGGTCATGGTGAATTTGTTAAAGGCGTCTGGGTATCGGCAAAGTCGATTCCTGGGCGCACTTTTTATTTTGAGACTTATTTACCTGAGTATGCTGCAATGTATGATAAGTTACCTATTAGTGCATTTGTATCTGAACCTGAATTACCTGATCCTGATATGAATTTACCTAATTTACAATTTTGGAATTGTATGGATTATGGTGTTGTATCAATTACGAAACAATTTATTGGTAGTATGGACTATGAATTATATACTCGTGACTTTGGCACACAAAAAGGTACATACATTTGTACAATAGACAACTATCATCAAGATCCTGAGGTTATTGATTATGCAACAAGTGAAAATCCTGCTGAACATAAGTCACATAATCTAATTGAATTAAATAATGGACAGTATGCACTGTATCCAAATAACAGAATGAGGATTTTTGACAATAGTTTAACACCTGTTGATCCCAAGATGCCCGATTTTAAGGTATCAACTCAATATTATCAGGTTGAAAATGGGTTTGATCGACTTGGAATGGGTCGTGAAGACGAATATTTTTGGAAAACAGCAAAAGAACAAGAAAATTCACCAAAAAAGGAGAACAATGATGACCAATCATGATTTTTTAGATAATTTAGCAAATGATCAGCATCAAAAAATGCTAAGAGAGATTGCTAATGATGATCAAACTCCTAAAAAACGCGATTCTCGCAAAAATACTGAGATATTTGAGACTGAAGAGGAGTACACTATTATTCCTTCTCAGACGTTGAATGAATTTTAATTAAATGCCTTAATAAATAAGTTATAATCGCCGTATTTTTGTGCCTCTAGAAAGGGTAAGTCAAGGATTTAAGGATATTAGCATGTCATTTAAGGCAAATCCCTTAAATGATGACTTGATTGCACTTAAAAATGAAAATGCTATCTCCAGATCAATTCGTAATATTGTTTTTACAGTCCCTGGAGAAAAGTTTTTTCAAGAGGACTTTGGTTCTGATGTAAGTCAATCCTTATTTGAAAATATCGATGATATTTCTGCTTCAAACATAAAAGATCAAATTCAAAGATCAATTATTAATTTTGAAGATAGAGTTAATTTAAGGGAAGTTAAAGTTCTTCCTGACTTTGATGGGAATACATTTGATGTAATTATTAGATATGACATTGTTGGAGCTGACATCCCACCTCAAGAGTTACAATTCGTCTTGCAGTCAAATAGATAAAAAATGCCACTCGCTAATTACACTAACTTAGATTTCGATCAAGTTAAAACAACACTTAAAGATTATCTTAAGTCAAATTCCAATTTTACGGATTATGACTTTGAAGGATCGAACCTTTCAACAATTCTTGATGTATTAGCATACAACACTTATATCTCCTCATACAACGCAAACATGGTTGCGAATGAGGTTTTCATTGATACTGCAACTTTAAGAGAAAATATTGTTGCTTTAGCAAGAAATATAGGGTATGTTCCTAGATCTAGAAAATCATCAAGAGCAACAATTAGTTTTTTTGTAGATACAAGTAATATTTTACCCACCCCGGCAACAATTACTCTTCATAAAGGTATTATATCAACAACAACTGGCAGTTTTGGAAATCAATCTAAAACATTTTGTATTTTAGATGATATTTCAGTCCCTGTATTCAATAATATAGCAAGTTTTAATGATATTTCAATTTATGAGGGAACTTTATTAAGTTCTAACTTTACATATAGCACTAGAGTCCCTAATCAAAAGTTTATTTTACCGAATTCTGGCGTTGACACATCTCTTATTTCGGTAACAGTAAAAAATAACGAAAATTCCTCTGCCTCTACAAAATATTCTAATCAAGATAGTTTATTTGATATTGGTGGACAGTCAAAAACATATTTTCTTCAAGAAATTTCTGATGAAAGATATGAGATTTTCTTTGGAGACAATATTTTTGGTAAAGCACTTGAAGAAGGTAATTTTATTACTACAAATTATATTGTATCAAGTGGAGACTCTGGAAATGGCATTTCTTCATTCCAGTTTTCAGGAAGATTGACGTATACAAGAAATGCACAGACATATGCAGTCACATCGGGCATATCACTCCTAACAACTGGTTTAACGTCCTCTGGGGGCGATACAATCGAGTCTGTGGAGTCTATTCGTAGATATGCCCCAAGGATCTATGCTGCTCAAAATAGAGCACTTACAGCAGGTGATTATGAAACATTAATTCCAGCTAAGATTTATCCCGAAACTGAATCTATTTCTGTTTTTGGTGGTGAAGAATTAATTCCACCGCAATATGGAAAAGTTTTTATTAGTATCAAACCCAGAACAGGTGATTTTCTTCCTAACCTTATTAAACAAAATATAAAAAGTAAATTAAAGAAATTTGCTGTTGCAGGTATCGTTCCAGAAATACTTGATCTAAAATATCTGTATATTGAAGTTGATTCGAAAGTATACTTTAATACTAATAAGGCACAATCATCTGCATTTGTGTCCTCAACTGTGCAAACAAATACTAATAAGTATGCAGAATCAACTGAACTTAACAAATATGGCGCGAGGTTTAAATATAGTAAGTTTTTAAAAATTGTTGATGATAGTCATGAAGCAATAACATCAAATATCACCACTCTTCGTATGAGAAGAGATTTAAGAGTTGTTCTAAATGGTTTTGCTGAATATCAAATTGGATTTGGAAATAAGTTCCAAGTAAAAGATCCTGATGGATTTAACATCAAAACTTCTGCATTTAAAATTGATGGAATTTCACAAGATGTATACTTAGGAGATTTACCAAGACCTAATAGAGAAACCGGAACTCTTTTCTTCTTCACCCTTCCTAATATTGGATCACAATCACCATCGATAGTTAGAAGAAATGTTGGTTCTATTGATTATATAAATGGAGTTATTACGATTAATCCCGTAAATGTTCAAGGTGGTATGATAAAAGACGGACAAACAATCATTGAAATTGAAGCAACTCCGAGTTCAAATGATGTTATCGGATTACAGGATCTTTATTTGCAACTAGATATAAGTAACAGTATTTTTGAGACTGTTGTGGATGAAATTTCTTCGGGATTAGATCCTGCAGGATCTAACTATATTGTAACTTCAAGTTATCCAAATGGCAATCTAGTAAGAGAGGGTGGTAGAGGATCTATCGTAAGAACTTCTACATCAACAACAAGTGCTAGACCAACTACTACAGCAACCACAACAACATCTGTACCTTCAACTACCGTTAGCACTTCTGGATCATCAACAGGTGGATCTGGATCAGGCGGCGGAAGCGGTTACTAATCAAATAGGATAAAATGTCAGAGAAAAGAATTAAAATCAATTCGATTGTAAAAAATCAAGTTCCTCAATATGTAAGAGAGGACTATCCTTTAGTAACTGAATTTTTAAAGCAATATTATATCGCGCAAGAATATCAAGGAGCTCCCCTTGATTTACTTCAGAATATTGATAAGTACGTTAAAATAGATGAGACGACAAACTTATCAACATCTGTTGGATTAAGCACAGTTCTTAATTCATTTGAAAATGTTATTAGTATTGATCTTTCTAAAAATCCTACTGGAACTGATGGGTTTCCTGATTCGTATGGTCTTTTAAAGATTAATAATGAAATTATTACATATACTGGAAAAACGAAATCAACATTCACTGGATGTGTAAGAGGTTTTAGTGGTATTACATCATATTCATCTCCTTCAAACCCTGAGCAGTTAGTCTTTGATACAAGTGTTGGTACTGCACATACTTATGGATCTAGGGTTGAAAATCTATCCAATTTATTCTTAAAGGAATTTTTAAGCAAAACAAAATCTCAAATTATACCAGGACTTGAAAATCGTACATTTAATGAAAATTTAAATGAAAATGTTTTCCTTAAAAATTCAAAAGACTTTTATTTAAGTAAAGGAACTGATAGATCTTATGAAATTTTATTTAAAGCACTTTACTCTGAGAATGTAAAAATTGTCCGACCAGGTGAATTTTTATTCACGCCTTCAAATGCTCAGTATAATGTAACTAATGATCTGGTTGTAGAACCTGTAACTGGTGATCCAACCAATCTTGAGTTGATGACCCTTTTTCAAGATGCATATGATGATCAAGAAAAGGCATATGCTCCTATTTCTAACGTTGAAACAATTATCACAGGCACAGGTCAAACCTTTTATAGATTAAGTGTAGATGCTGGATCTAACAAAGATATAAGTGTAGATGGATCAATATATGGTGCATTTGGAGTTCAACCAAAAACTAGATTAATTGGCAATGCTGGAATTGGTATTAGTGTTCTTGATGTTGACTCCACTGTCGGTTTTGCAACTAATGGAACATTATTTGTTACATTTAATGATACTTCTACAGGCATAGTTTCATACACCTCAAAATCAAACAATCAATTTTTTGGTGTCTCGGGTATTAATAAAACAATCCTTGATACTGCTATTGTTGGAGTTAATACATTTGCATATGGAAGATCAAAAAATAATTTTGATGAGATTATCGAAGTAAGAATTAATAATGTAATTGTTGATTGCGAACATCCTACTACTTTTAATCATGGTCTTAATGATACAATTCAAATTAAGACATTAGGAGTTGGTAATACAACATTTAAATATCGTAATTGGTATTATAACACTGCTCCAACTTATAATGTATCAGCAATCAATTTGATTGATGCATCTGATAATACTTATGCAATTTATTTTGATAAAAATCATTATTTTAAAGTTGGCGATAGATTAACTTTAAATAGCAATGTTTCTGGAGACAAACCACTATCTACTGTTACTAAAATTGTTACAGAAAGAACTATATTAATAAAGGGACAAGGACAAATAAATCTTTTAGAAAGTTTTATTGCTAAAAGATCTCTCTTAAAAGCAGAATCAAATAATTTTCCAGCAGCTGCTGTGTACACTTCTAATGTACAAAATTTATATAAGAAAAAATATGAAGATGATATTATTGTAGCATCATCATCTATACCTTTTTATAATGCTAACTCTTTAAACGTTACTTCTAGATCAGTTGAATTTTCTGGAACCTTTTTTGGTAGCGAATTTGAAATTATTCTGACCGGAGATCATGGTTTTTATACTGGAGATGCTTTATATTACACTCCCGAAAAAGTAACTAAAACATCTGTTAATAGACAAACTGGAATATCAACTTCCAAAACTATTCTTGGTACAAACCTATTTGATGGAGATGATGGTGGAGAAGGTTTATATTTTGTAGAGAGAGTTTCTCCCAGAAAAATTAAATTAGCAAAAAGTAGAACTGAACTTTATAATAAAAATTATATTATTATAAATTCTTCTACTCCTGTTACAAATAATAAATTTGACTTATATGATTTTAGAAAAAAAACTTTAGAAACACAAAAACTCTACAGAAAACTTCTACCACCAGTGGAAGCAGATAGCATAAATGTAACCAATCCAGGATTTACAGGTATTTTAGTCAATGGAGTTGAAATTTTAAACTACAAATCAAAAGATGTAGTTAAGTATGGAGAGATTAAAAAAATTGATGTGTTAAGTGCTGGTGATGGATATGATGTAATCAATCCTCCTGTGCTCAAAATTAATGACTCAGTTGGCACCGGAGCAACTGGCACAGTTTCTGTTTCTGGATCTTTAGAAGAAATCCGGTTAGTAGATCCTGGATTTGATTATCAGGAAGTTCCAAGGATTTCAATTACCGGAGGTAATGGTACAGGTGCTCAAGTAAGTGTATCTTTAAAAAGTGTTGAACATAAACTTTCATTTAAGTCTGGTTCAGCGGGTGGAAATGTTGTTCTTGGCACTACAGGACCTTTATCCTCTACAATTGGATTTGGAACTTTCCATAAATTTAAAACTGGTGAAAAAGTTTTCTATATTTCAGAGGATCAAACTGTAGTTGGTGGACTTACGACCAATACATCTTATTTTGCGTCTCAAGTAGGACTATCGACTGTGAGACTGCACCCAACTCAAGGAGATGCAGTTTCTGGGATTAACACGATTGTCCTTACATCATTTGGATCTGGTATTCACTTTATCAAAGCAATTAAAGACAAAAAAATTATAGAGTCGATTGCTGTTCTTTCTGGTGGAGAAGGATATAAAAATAATAAAAGAACAATAACACCAGCTGGTATTAACACGTCATCAAATATTATTAATGTTGTAAATCATAATTATGAAGATGGTGATATTGTAAACTACACTTGTAATGGAACTGCACCAACTGGACTGACAACAAACACTGAATATTATATTGCAAAAATAGATGACAATAATTTTAAGTTATCTGAGGTAGGCGTTACAACTGAAAAAAATAGTTTCTTTAGAACAAAAAGATATGTTGATTTATCCACTGTTGGTGTGGGAACGCATTTCTTTAACTATCCAAATATTGAAGTATCAATGATTGGAAGAGTTGGTGTTGCATCAACGGGAAATATTAATTTTGAGGCAAAAGTACAACCGATTTTTAGGGGACAAATAACATCAGTTGATTTAATAGAAAATGGAGTTGGTTATGGTGCTTCTGAAATAATTAATTTTGAAAGACTTCCAAATGTTGTAACCGGTGTTGGATCTGATGCACAATTAAGACCGATTATTAAAAATGGCGCAATTGAAGAGATAGTAGTTGAAAATAATGGAACTGGATATATTTCAACTCCTGATATTATTATTAATGGACTTGGGATCGGAGCAGTAGTTACTCCTATATTAAAAACTGTTGGATCGGGTTCGACAGAAACAAAATCAATAGATTACATTAAGGTTATTTCTGGCGGCAATAATTATACACAAAATACTACTACAGCCACGATTGTTCAACCAGGATCCGGTGCCCAATTCTTCCCACTTATTCAAGAGTGGAGAATTAATTTAGTTAATAGATTTTTTGAAACTGAAAAAGTGACCTCTGACGATGGATTTATCACTAATGGTACAAGTAATGCATATGGTTTACAATATGCTCATCTGTACGCTCCTAGACCCCTTAGAGAGAGTGTTCATCCTAATGATCAATCGGGTAATGTAATATACAGAAAAAATGATATTGTTAAAGTAAATGGAATTGAAGTAGAGTCTACTAATCACTCACCAATTATTGGATGGGCATACGATGGAAATCCAATTTATGGACCATACGGATTTTCTGGTAAAAATGGTGGTGTAGTTGCTCAAATAAAATCTGGATACAGTGAAGACTCTTTGAGTAAATTCCAAAGACCCCCAATTTCAGTTTTTCCTGGTGGATATTTTGTTGAAGACTATACTTATAAAAAAATAGTTGATGAATCAGTTCTTGATAAAAATAATGGTAGATTTTGCGTAACACCTGAATATCCTAATGGAACATATGCATATTTTGCAACAATTGATGATTCTCTTGCTCAGGGTCAGGGTTCCGTTTTTTCTGGATATAAATTACCAGTTTTTCCATATCTTTTAGGTGAAGCATATCATTCAAAACCCGAACCTTTTAACTTTAATACAGAATCAAATCAAGATGCTTTTAAAATAGAGGAATTTGATTATTGTAGAAGCACTGATCCATATAATTTAATTGACGGTAATGTTTCATATTCATATATCACAACTCCTAATAATTTAAAACAAAAAGTTGAGGTAACAGCAGTTACTCCAGGAAAAGTAGAAAAAATCGGTATTGAAACAGGTGGTACTGGTTACAAAGTTGGTGATAAAGTTATATTCAATAACACAAACACTAAATCTTTTAGCAGTGCTATTGCCAAAGTAGCAACTTTGAAGGGTAAACAAGTTGAAAATATAAGTGTCGCAACGAGTTCAATAACAAACGTTGAGATTTATCCTGCATCAAAAGATAATTATTTTGTTATTGCGGACAATCCCCACAACTTCAAAAAATTTGATAGAGTTGTCATAACTGGTCTATCAACAACTTCATCTAAGATTGGTGGTTTTTACTCAGCAGGGATTTCATCAAATAGATTATCACTGGTTGGAATTGGCACATCTTCGTCTGGAGTAGGGACTGTAGCAGCGACTGGTATCGTTACTTATTTTAAGGTAAATGGTAATTTAAATTATCCCCAGATTAGAGAAAATGATATACTTGGAATTGGAACAGAGCAAGTTAAGGTTTTAAATGTTGATATTCTAAATTCAAGAATTAGGGTTCTTAGGGGTATTAATGGCGTTGTTGGTGCATCTCATACTATCACAAGCGTTCTTCTTGAAGATCCAAGGAAACTTACTATCTCGGCAGGTTTTAACACGACTTATGCATCAAGATTGAATAAAGTAATTTATTTTGATCCCTCTGAGAGCGTAGGTCTTGGGACAGCAGTAGGTGTTGGCATTGGTTCTACGATTGTATTTTCAAATCCTGGTGCTGGACTAACAAGAGTTGATATTCCAACCAAAGGAATTTACATAAAAGACCATGGATTACAAACAGGAGATCAATTAACATATTCTCCAGGAAATGGAAATGGTATTGATGTTTTAAATATTGTTGGTGCATCTTCTACTTTAACAAATAATCAAACTTTGTTCGCAGCAAAAATTTCAAATGATGTAATTGGAGTTGCCACTGTTAAAGTTGGACTAGGAACAACTGGATCGTTTGTTGGTATTGCATCAACTCAACGGAATATAAGCACTCTCTTTTTTACTGGATTTGGAACAGGAGTTTATCATAACTTTAAAACTAATTTCTCAGTTATTACTGCAAAATTAGAGAGAAACACTGTCACTGTTCAAACTAAACAAGCGCATGGAATTCAAGGAAGACATGAGGTTGATATCAATGTAAGTCCATCAATTTCAACTACAGTTACAGTTAAGTACAATGATTTTAATAGAAGAGTAATTATAAATCCAAAAGATTTTGCCGCTATTGGTATTAATACGTCAACAAATACAATTTCTATTAACAATCATGGATTTGAAACTGGTGAAAAAATTATACACACTGCTTTAATTCCTGCAGGAGGTCTTTCAAATAATAAAATTTATCATATTGTTAAAATTGATGAAAATTCCTTCAAACTTTCTAATACAGAGTATGAATCAAAATTAGAAAAACCACAAACTGTTGGAATCACTAGTGCTTCATCAGGAACAATTAATTTAATTAATCCAAAAATTGATGTTTATAAAGATTCGACAGTAAAATTTGACCTTTCAGACTCCTCCTTGTCATACACAAGTCAAGGATTAAAATATCCTGCATTTGAACTGAATTTATATCTAGATTCAGATCATAATAATATTTGGAATACGAGTTTTGAAAATAAAACTTTTGAAGTTTCAAGAACTGGCAGAGCTGGTATTGACAATAATGCCAGTGTTTCACTTTCAGTAAATTCTTTCATTCCTGAGCAATTATATTACTCGCTTGATGTTGTTGAAGAGAATGATGTCCCTGTGCCCAAGAGTGATATTTTCACTGATAATACTGTAAAATTAAATAATCAAATTGAAGTTAGAGAAAGTCTTTTTAATGGAAGATTTGCAGTTTCTATTGGTGCTACGAATTCATTTAATTATTTCGTTAATAAATTACCAGAAAAAGTTTCTTATGCTGGAACAACATCAAAATTAAATTATACAACAGATTGCACACATACCGATGGTGCAATCAATTCATTCACAGTGATTGATGGTGGAAGAAATTATAATTCTCTTCCTGGTATTTCGACTATTGTTGGAGTAGGCACAACTGACACAGGTTCAGGTGCAATTATATCAGTTGAAAGTGAATCAATTGGAAAAATTAAAAAAACTAATTTACTTGATATTGGATTTGACTTCCCATCTGACTTAACTTTAAAACCAAGTACAAGTATACCTCAAATTGTTGTAATAGAGTCATTAAGCTCTCTTGCAACTGTTGGTATCGTCTCTGCAGGAAGAGGTTACACTGTTGCACCAAAACCAGTAGTCATTGACGCAGTAACTAAGAAGCATGTAAAAGAAATTGATCTTGTATATAATTTGGGTGATACAAATGTAAGAATACTTAATAACGCTAAAGGAATTAATAATGTAATTCCAACTATTCTTCCAAGTCAAAATAGTAATGGAATTGGTATTGGAACTGTTGGATTTAATACTGTCACTCAAAATGTTACGGTTGGACTTAACACTGGTTTTAGTAGTGGACAAACTTTTCCACTTAGTGTTGGGGATAAAGTTTTAATTGAAGGTGTTAGTATTGGTATTGGATCAACTGGACTTGGTTATAACTCAGAAGGTTATGATTATAAATTATTTGAAATTACAGAGGTTGATGAAAACTTAGGTGGAATTGGTAATGTAACTTATAGTATGGTAGGTGATCTTCCAAGTGGAGTTCTTACTCCTGGATTATATGATCTTCCAAATTCTGCTGGTGCAAGAATTATTCCAGAAAGATTCTTCCCAACATATAATTCAACTATTAAACAAAATCAATTTTTTAATGGAGAGTTTGTTAAGAGTAAATCTGCAGAAGGAATAGTCAATTTCTATGACGAAAAAACTAGCACGTTAAGAATTGAGTCAAAGGAAACTTTTATAGAAAACGAAATTATTAGAGGATCTGCTTCAAGAACAGAGGGAATTGTAAAATCTGTTAGATCATATGAGTCTTATCTAAAAATGGGTGTTATATCTAAGACTTTAAGAGGTCATCAAGATGACTCTGGGTTCTTAAACACAAATACTCAAAGAATTCAAGATAGTGATTATTATCAAACATTTGCATATTCTCTTAACTCAAGAGTTCCATATGATACTTGGAATGATGTTGTGTCATCAACTAATCATGTACTTGGATATAAAAAGTTTGCAGATTATCAAATTGAGTCTGTTTCAAGTGTGAATATCGGAATATCTACAGATCAAACATCAATTGATCAAATAATTGAAGCAGTTGGATTTGGTGATTTGAATTGTGTGTATGACTTTGATCTTGTAAGTGAAAACTTCTTGAATGTTGCATCAAGAGTTCTATCCACCGAAATAAGATTCTCAAGTAGAATCCTTCAAGATTTTCTTGAGTCCGTTGGAAATAGAGTTCTACTAATTGATGATGTAAGTAGTCTATTTAATAGTGACCCAAGACCAACTGCTTTTAGTATAGCAAATACATTTGCTCTCAGTTCAAGAAGAGCAATGAAATACATCACATACGTAAGAGACACTAGATTTACTGCCCAAAGACAATTGATGATTGTTGATTTAATTCATGATGGTTCTCGTGGATATATTAATCAATATGGAAGAGTTGAGAGCACTTATGATCAAGGTTCTTTTGATTTTAATATCTCTGGTAGTGATGGACAGTTACAATTTTTCCCAACTAAGTTTAAGGTGAATGATTATCAGATTGCTGCTATCTCATATAATCTTGACGATAATTTACTCAGTACCGGAGCAACTGCTGTAGGACCATCGATTATTGAAACTGATAGTGTGTCAATTGGTACTGGAATCGGAGCAACCACGATTGTAAGTATTGCTAGTACTCATAACTCAGTTAAAGTTCTTCTCGAAATAACTCCTGATATTAGCCGAGCAGAATTTGAATATAACAATCTTAATATTGTTCATAATGGAACAGATATTGAAATTTTAGAATATGGACAATTAACAACCTCTGTTGGTGATAATGCTGATGTTGGTTTTGGTACTTATAGTGCTTTAATTAACGGTTCAAATCTTGAAGTTATATTCCATCCTAACTCCGATGTTGGTATAGGTACAACCGGTGTGGTCAATACTATTCAGGTAGGTTTGGCAACAGCTGGTATTACTGGTATCGGCACCTTTGACATGAAACATGCTAGAATTGAGGCAAGAACAACAAGTATTTCTTCTTCAGGAACCCCTGGTATTCATACAATTTCATCATATCCTGATGATTATGATGTTGCATATTTTGTTGCTCAAGTTGCAGACACAACAAATAATCAATATCAAATGACCGAAATCATCGTTGTAGATGATTTTGTAAGTGGTGGGAGCAGTTTAGAAACTTATGATACTGAATTTGGTGAGGTAGGAACTTCAGTTGGTCTTGGAACTTTTGGCACAAGAGTTTCTGCTTCTGGAACTACTGAGTTAATGTTTACACCTACAGCAAGTATTAATACTGTTGTTAATGTTTATATGAATGCATTAAGACATCAGGATGATGATAAAGATACAATTGATTTTGATAACGCTGTTATTGAATCTGGATTTGCCACATATGAGGGAACTGAGAGGGACATTAAGAGAGCGTTTGAATTAAAGCATGAAACTGATAAAATTTTTGAAAGATCCTTTGAAGGTAACGATTCAAGTATTGTTAATTTAACAAATAATACGATCACCCTCCCAAATCACTTCTTTGTAAGTGGAGAAAAAATAGAGTACAAGCACGCTGGTGCCGGGTCAACTCAAGCAATCAGTATTGCATCTACAACATTTGCAGGTATTGGATCTACAACTTTACTTCCAAGTGAAGTATTTGCAGTTAAGGTAACTGATGATAAAATTAAAATTGCTTCAAGTGCTGAAAACGCTCTCAAACCAATTCCAGAGTCAGTTGACTTAACTAGTGTCGGAATTGGAACTTCTCATAGATTTGTATCTACAAATCAAAATGCTAAAGGAATAATAGCAATTGATAATATTATTCAATCTCCCATTGTCTCTACTGCTGTAACGACAACACTTTCAAATACCTTATTTACAACGGATGACACTCTAAAACTAGTAGGAATCTCCTCAATTAAAGGAGGGGAATTAATTAAAATTAATAATGAAATTATTAGAGTTGATGCAGTTAATATAATAGGAAATGAAAATTCTTTGAGCGTGAGGAGAGGATGGTTAGGTACTGGAGTTGGTTTTGCTGCTACAGGTAATCTTGTAACTAAAATTGTTGGTAACTACAACATTATTGATAATATTCTGCATTTTGTAGACGCTCCTTTCGGAAACAAACCAAAAGGTGGTGATACAAATCCACCAGATGAAAGAGATTTTACAGGTATTACAACTAGTTCTAGTTTCCAGGGTCGAATATTCTTGAGAAGTGGTGCCACAAATAGCATAAATGACGCTTATCACGAAAATTATATTTTTGACGATCTTTCTCAAGAATTTAATGGTAGTAAGAAAGAATTTACTCTTAAAATGGATGGATCAAATGTAACTGGAATTGCTACTGAAAATGCTATCATTCTTGTTAATGATACTTTCCAAACACCAGGAGGAATCACTGGTGTCATTCCTCCAGAATTACAAACAAGACAATATACTCTTGCCGAAAATGCTGGTATTACATCAATTTCATTTGTAGGAGCTGCGGTTTCAAATTCGGCAGATGTAAGAACTTCTACTGTACCTGTAGGAGGAGTGATTGTATCCGTAGCATCAAGTGAGGGATTTGGTTATCAACCTCTTGTTGCTGCAGGGGGAACTGCCAAAGTTTCTGTTGCAGGAACAATTCAATCAATAAGTATTGGAAATAGTGGATCTGGATATAGGGCAGGAATTCAAACTGTCAATGTTGCAATAAGAACTTCTTCTGTGTCCCGGACTAATATTGTTTCTATTGGAACAGCAGTAATTTCAAACGGAAACATTACTTCAGTAGCTATATCCACTGATAGAGTATTCTATGCTCCAAGAGATGTATCAAATGTTTTGTATGATAATTCAAGTGGATTAACTACGGTAACAACTTCTACTAATCACGGACTTTCTCATAACGATCAAATTACACTTTCTGGAATTGCATTTACTTGCAATTATAGTGGGTCTGGTCCTGTAAATGTATCAAATGCAGTTTATAATAATGTAACTGGCATTATGACTGTTACTACATCTGCTCCACATAATTTATCAACCACTGGACAAAAGAGTGACGTTATTCTTACCGGATTAGCATTTACTTGTGGATTGGATGGCGGATCTTCAACGCACGTTTATCCAAGAACGACTGACCCTGCATATTGTGGATCTAAAGTAACCGCAGTTAATAGTGCAACTGAATTTGTAATTAATGTTGGCGTTTCAACTGTTCCAACATTCTATAGTTCTAGTGGAGTTGCTCAACCAGCGTTAATTGCTCCCAGAAATGTAAATAATTCTGCCAGTGGAACAGATCCTGCTGCAGGAGAAACTAACGTCTTAAAAATTATTAATAATACTTCTTTTGAAGTGAATACTGGAATTTCAACTAGAAAACACTTCTATGCAAGATGTGGTAAAGTCAATATACCACTAGATGTTGTATTTGATGACCCATTAAGTTACAGCAACATTCCATTAATTTATAGTTCCACTTCTGTTGGTCTCGGAACAGGCGCGAAAATTGATGTTGTTGTTGGTCAAGGTTCAAGTGTAATTGACTTTAAGATAAGCAACACTGGATTTAGTTATGGTAATAATCAAACATTGACAGTTGCTATAGGTGGAACCATCGGTATTCCAACTGACACAACTAAAACATTCAAAGAATTTAAAATTGATATTGATGAAATAGCAAGTGATGAATTTTCTGGATGGTCTCTCGGTGTTCTACAAGTAATTGATAATGTTGAAAAATTTATTGATGGTACTAGAACAAACTTCCCAATTGAAGTTGATGGTGTAGTCACCTCAATTGCTGCTGCAAGAGGTTCAAAAATTAACATACAAGATGTTCTTATTATATTTGTAAATAATATTCTTCAAGTTCCCGGTAAAGGTTATATATTTGAGGGTGGTTCTCAAATTGAATTTACAGAGGCACCAAAGATTGGCGACACTATTGAAATTATTTTCTATAAAGGAACTGGGGACAAAGATGTTGTTCTTAGAGAAATTATTGAAACCGTGACGGAGGGTGATACTCTTCAAATTCAAAACAATGATATCTTTACAAATGAAGATAAGAGATCAGTTAATTTTGTATCTGGAACTGATATCGCAGAAACAAATCCATATTCTGGTCCAGGCAATATTCAGGATACATCTTTATTAAGACCAGTTGTTTGGTGTAGACAAACAGAGGATAAAATTATTAATGAAAAAGAAGTTGGTAAAGATCGAGAACTTTATGAACCCGTGATAAATCCAACAGCACACATTATTAAAACTGTTGGTGTTGGCGCAACACAAATATTTGTTGATACATTAAGACCACTCTTTAATATATTCAATGAAGTTGCAACTTTACCAAAAGTAAACACTCTTTCCTTCCAAGATAAAGTTAAATTTATTCCTCAGGATGATAAAGTTTCTGCTGCTGGAACTGCTATTGTTTCCATAGCAGGCACAATTTCTTCTGTTGCAATATCTACTGGTGGTGTCGGGTATTCAAATGCATTGGTAAGTTTTGGTAGCACAAATGGAGTTGGAATTGGAACTACAACCACTGCTCTTGGTACAGTCACAATTGGAACGGCAGGAACAATTACTGGTGTAGCAATTACTAATCCAGGTCTTGGTTATACTCAAACTAGTCCTCCCCTGGTTTTGTTTAGTCCTCCCACAAGAGGTGTCGAGGAAAACTTTGTAAATTCGTTTAATGGTGATAATGGGGTAATTGTTGGTTTTGGCACTACATCTGTTGGTATTGGCACCACTCAATTTATTTTTGACTTACACATCCCACTTGATTCTTTCTTGAGAAATGTTGGTTATAATACTAGCATTGTTTCTACTGCAGTTACTGCAAGTTCACTAAGTTCTGGTGACTATTTTATGATATTTAATTCAAATGTAGGATCTGCAGTAACATCTATAACATCGCTTGATACTTCTGGTAATATTGTTGGAGTTGGAACTTCAAATATTGATAATATATACTTTGTTCAAAGCACTGAAACTGTATTCAGACCTACAGGAGTTAATTCTGAAGGTGTGGGTATTGGAACCTCTCATATAACCAGAGTATTTGTAAATGTAAGTAACAACTTCTCATATGGATCAGGTATTCAAACGTCTAATTCATTCGGTGAATTTAGTTGGGGAAGAATTGATCTAACATCTAGATCTAAAGTTACTTCATACACTGCATTTACCTTAGGAGGTATTGGTGGTATTTCTACCTCTACTTTTGTTCAGAGGTCTAAATCGCTGAAGTCAAAAGATTATGACATTTGACCTTAATAAATAAAGAAAAAAACTGTGTCCAATGGCTGCAATTATAACTGATCAAATTAGAATATTAAACGCTAAGAATTTTGTTGCGGGTGTAACTACCTCTACTAATGCATATTATTCTTTTATTGGATTGACGAATGCAACTGATTACAGTCCAACGTGGGACCAAGATCCCCCCTCACCAAAAGATAGTTTTGATGAGGAAAACCAGTATTGGGACTCGATGGTTGCTCTAAAGAAAATAAACTCATCTGACGTAAGACAAGTTGTTTCAAAAAGAAATTGGTCTTCGGGAACTACTTATGACATGTATCGTCATGATTACAGCAGAATAAAAACTGCTGCTGTTAGTGGTGCTACTAATCTATATGCTTCATCATATTATGTAATTAATAGTGATTTTAGAGTTTATATCTGTATACAGAATGGCACCACCCCTGATACCCCTAACGGGTCACCATCTCTTGATGAACCAACACATATTGATTTAGAACCAAGATCAGCAGGAACAAGTGGAGACGGTTATCTTTGGAAATATCTTTATTCAATTAAACCAAGTGATATTGTAAAATTTGAAGCAACTGCTTTTATGCCAGTACCCCTAAACTGGGAAACTGGCACTGAAAATGAACTTGTAAGAAATAATGCGGTAGATGGTTCGATTAAAGTTACAACTATAACTGATAGAGGAGTAGGTATTGGACCTGTTGGCGCTACAAGGTACGCTAACGTTCCTATTAAAGGTGATGGAACTGGTGCTGAATGTACCATCGTTACATCAAACGATCAAAGAGTTGACTCCATTACTATAACTAATCAAGGTTCTGGATACACTTTTGGAAATGTAGACTTAGAAGCAGGAAACGTTCCTTCTGGTACGACCATACCTACCTTTGACGTTATCATATCACCAATGGGTGGTCATGGTAAAGATATCTATAGAGAATTAGGAGCAACTAATGTTCTTCTTTATTCTAGAATTGAAAATGATAATGATAACCCTGATTTTATTACTGGAAATCAAATTGCAAGAGTTGGTCTTGTAGAAAATCCAAGAACTACTTCAAATACTTTATTATCGGCTGACAAAGCAAGTGCTGTTGGTGCTTTAAGATTAGCAGGAGCAGGATACAGTTCTGCTGCTTTTTCTGCCGATTCATACTTCACTCAAACTATATCTACAGGATCAACTGCTCAAGGAAGAGTAATTAGTTATAACCAAACAACTGGTGTATTGAAGTATTGGCAGGATAGAACACTTGCTGGATTTAATACAGTTGGAACTGCTCAAACCACACCAACTTATGGATTTGATTTGACCGAGTTTACTTCTTCTCCTGATACAGGTGGTAGTTTGACAATTACTCCAACAACAGGTGTTGATTTACAAATTGATTCAAACTTTAGTGGTATCCAAACGACAATAAATAGTAGGACATATAATCTTGGTCTTACTTTTACGGACGGTATTGCACCTGCAGAAGTGAAAAAATATGCAGGAAACATTGTTTATGTTGATAATAGACCATCCATAACAAGGTCATCTAACCAAAAAGAAGATATCAAAATTGTTTTGCAGTTCTAAAGAATTATGCCACAGCAGACGAACCTCAACGTAGCACCATATTTTGATGACTTTGATGCATCTAATGATTTTCATAAGGTGCTGTTTAAACCTGGATATGCTGTCCAGGCTAGAGAATTAACATCACTTCAATCAATTTTGCAAAACCAAATCGAAAGATTTGGTCAGCACTTCTTTAAAGAAGGTGAAAAAGTTATACCTGGAAATACTGGGTATAATAGAATTTACAATTGTGTTCAGTTAGTAAATACGTTTCAAGGAGTCCCAGTTTCTGCCTACGCTGAACAGTTAGAAGGAACTAAAATAACAGGTTTGACCTCTGGTGTAACAGCATATGTTGATTCAGTTCTTCTTCCTGAAGACTCTGAAAGAGGAAATCTTACTCTTTATGTTAACTACCTAAACTCAAGCACCGCAAACAATTCGACTGAAGTATTCAGTGATGCTGAAGAACTTGCTTGCAATGAGATAATTTCTTCAGGTCTTTTAGGAAACAGCACAATTAGTGCTGGAGCTCCTTTTGGCGCTAGTATATCAAATAATGCCGGACAAACTGGGTCTTCATTTCATATTCAAGACGGTATTTACTTTATTAGAGGTAACTTTGTAAATGTTGATAGCGAAACTTTAATTCTTGATCAGTATGGAACAACTCCAAGTTATAGGGTTGGTCTTTTTGTAAATGAAGAAATAATTACTGCAGATTTAGACGAAACTCTTAACGATAATTCCCAAGGATTTAATAACTATGCTGCACCCGGTGCAGATAGACTTAAAATTAGCACTTCCCTTCTTAAGAAGTCTCTTGATGATTTAGATGATGGATCTTTTGTTGAATTGGGAGTTGTAGTAAACGGAGTTTTACGAACAAAAACTAAAAAAACTGGTCTTGGTGGTGGTGTTGGTTATAGTGATATAAATGATATTCTTGCCAGAAGAACATTTGCTGAATCTGGAGACTACTACGTAACTCCTTTTGACATTACGATGAAGGATTCCCTGAATGATAACAGGGGAAATAATGGTGTGTATAACTCGGGTCAATTTACTTATGGTGGATCCGCTCCATCTGATGACCTTGCGTTATATAAAGTTTCTGCTGGTAGAGCGTTTGTTAGAGGTTATGATATTGAAACTATTAATTCAACATATCTTGATGTTGATAAACCAAGAACTACAAAACTTATTGAAGATCAATCAATAATTTATAATACAGGACCAACACTTAAACTTGATAATGTTAATAGAACACCTTCTGTTGGCATTGGTAGCACATATGTTTTAAGTTTGAGGGATGAAAGAATTGGTCCCAACGTTGATGCTAACGGTGCTCCTGGAAATGAAATTGGTCTAGCAAGAGTCTTTGATTTTAGAATTGAATCTGGTGCATATGATATTGCAAATGCAAATTTAAATCAGTGGGGAATCTCATTATATGATGTTCAATCATTTACTACACTAACATTAAATCAAGCAACTAGTTTATCTGTTCCAACGTTTGTTAAGGGTCAAAGAAGTGGTGCAACTGCATTTATTCGATCTGCAGTATCTAATAGTAAAACAGTTACATTATATGAAACTAAAGGTGAGTTTATTTCTAATGAACCTCTTTTCTTTGATGGTATCTTAAATGGTAGAATTTCAATTGCTGCAACTGCTCATGGGATTGGTGATGTAAAGTCTGTATTTGGATCAACAGATGGAATTACCGGTATTCATACATTCAGTGCAGACACAATTCAATCTGTATCATTTAATGTTGGTGTTGCAACAATTACTCCAAGAGATCAGGGTGGTATCAGCACAGTTAGAAGTACTAACCCACTTTTCCCTGGAACTGCTCTTAAGTTAGGTAGTTTGATTCAATATAGCGATCTTGCTGCAGTTGTTGGTGATGATCAAGATCCCGTACTAGGAAGAGTTGTATCTGTTGGATCATCTCATGTCAATTTTGTTGGCGTAACAACGGTGACTGGGATTGCAGGTGGTAAATTACCAAATGTAGTAACTAGTATAACTGATTTAAAAGTATTAACAACACCTCTTGATCCATCAACCGATAATTCATTATTTACTTCACTTCCAAAAGAAAATATTGAAAGTTTAAATTTGACTGATGCTATATTAACAATTAGAAAATCACTAAATGTTAATATTGTAAATAATAAATTATCCAGCGCAATTACCGCTGAAGATAATGAAGTATTTTTACCATTTACTCCTACTAGATATTCTCTTATTAGAGAAGATGGAACTACTGAAGAGCTAACTGCAGATAAATTTACTATTTCCTCCCCTGGCGGAAAAAGCACTCTCCAGATTAATGGTCTTGGAAGTAATACTGATGGATCTACTTTAATTGCAACTCTTAGAAAGAGAAAACCAAAGGCAAAGATAAAAGTTAGAAATAGAGTTCAGTCAATTATTGTAGATAAATCTAAAAATGTTGGTTCTGGTATTGGAACTACAACTTTAAATGATGGTCTTACATACGGAAATTATCCTTTTGGAACAAGAGTTCAGGATGAAACAATTTCACTTAACACTCCTGATGTAATTGAGGTTCATGGTATCTTTGAATCTACGGATACATCTACTCCTTCGTCACCTACGCTTACTTTACAATCAATTATAAGTGCTTCATCTACTATTGAAGAGTTTACTATTGGAGAATCTGTTACAGGACAAGATTCTGGTGCCGTTGCAATTATTTCTGAAAAAACCTCAATTACAGATTCAAAAATCTCCGTTCTTTACAAAAATGATATTTTGTTTAGAGAGGGTGAAACTATTATATCATCTGAGACAAATATAAATGCAATTGTAAATGCAGCAGACGCATCAAGTTTTGATGTATCTTCTAATTTTATCTTCAATAGTGGACAAGAACAAACATTCTATGATTATGGAGTAATCAAAAGAAAATTTAATTCTTCAGAACCAAGTAAAAAAATAAAAGTATACTTTAAGAGTGCTTCGTATGAAAGTACTGATGATGGAGATATTACAACGATAGGGTCATATGACAACTTTGATTACTCTAGTGAAATTGGTGTAATTGGTGGTTTTAGAAATTCTGACATTATTGATATTAGACCAAGAGTAAGTTCAATCGCAAGTGTTTCTGAGGGAGATAGATCTCCTCTCGAATTTTTAGGAAGAGTATTTACCGGATCTGGAGATTCATCTAAAAATATTTTAGCATCAGATGAATCACTATTTGTTGATTTCTCTTACTATCAAGGAAGAATTGATAGAATTTTTCTGACAAAAGATGGTAGTTTCCAAGTTAAGTATGGTGTTGCCTCAGATAAACCAGAACCACCTCTTGTGGTTGATGATGCAATTGAAATTTGTTCAATTACCTTACCTCCCTATCTTTACAATACTGCACAAGCTTCACTAAAATTTAATACTCATAAGAGATATCGTATGCAGGATATCCACAAACTTGAGAATAGAATTAAAAATCTTGAGTATTATACATCACTCTCGATGCTTGAAATTAACACAGCAAATTTATTCGTCTCTGATGTTGATGGTTTGAATAGATTTAAGTCTGGTTTCTTTGTTGATAACTTCACTTCATTTAAATCACAAGAAGAAGGTCTTCCAATTAAAAATAGCATCGATGCTGTGAACAAAGAGTTTAGACCAACTCATTATACTAATTCGGTTGATCTTATCCAAGGACCTGTAGTTAATAATGATACAACTGCAGATCTCAATTTTACCGCAATTGAGGGTAATAATGTAAGAAAGCAAAATGGCGTAATCACTCTTGATTATGCTGAAGTTGAGTGGTTAAAGCAGTCATTTGCTACAAGAACGGAGAGTGTAACACCATTCTTGATTAGTTTCTGGAAAGGTTCAATGGAACTTACTCCAGCATCTGACACTTGGATTGATACCGCAAGAATGAAAGCAAAAGTAATTGATGTAGAGGGTGATTTTTCTTCAACGCTTGAATTACTTGCAAGAACTGAAAATATTGACAGACAAACTGGTATGGCACCAATTGTTTGGAATGCATGGGAAACTAATTGGACTGGATCAACAATCACTCAAACCACTCAAAGGAGAGAAACCACTAGTGGTTCAGAAGTGAACGATTTTAGTAATAGACGGACAATATTCACAGCAACTAGATCAGTTATTGAAGATACACTTCAAACATCAGTTCAGACTGGTGTTGAGTCCAGATCTGGAAACAGAACTTTCGTATCAGAACAGTTTGATAGACAATCTGTTGGTGACAGAAGTGTAAGTAGGGATATTATCCCATTTATGAGATCAAGAAACATTGAGTTCGTTTCTAAAAGAATGAAACCTCTTACAAGAATGTATGCATTCTTTGATGGAGAAGATGTTACAAGGTTCTGTGTTCCAAAACTTCTTGAAATTAGTATGGTTTCTGGAACATTTACAGTTGGTGAAACCATAACTGGAAGAATCAATAGAACCGGTTTAGACCAAGACACAGGTAACACTCAAGCAAACATCACATTTAGAGTTGCACAGTCAAACCATAGAGAGGGACCATATGATGTTCCTACAGCAACGTTTACAGAGGATCCATACAATAATACACCACTTTCTGGATCATACTCATCCACATCAGAAATTTTGAACGTTGACACTTTCTCTCTTTCCGCTGAAGCACAAGGTGAATTTTTTGGATTTGTAGCACCAGGAATGGTTCTCACAGGAAAATCAAGTGGAGCACAAGCAACAATCAAAGATGTAAGGTTACTTTCTGATCTTGCTGCTAATTTAACTGGTAGTTTCTTTATTCCAGATCCCAATTCAATAACTTTCCCTGAATTTGAAACCGGAACCAAGAGTTTCACCCTAATCAACGATCCTGATAATAATCAAGATCTTTGTAACACAATTGCAGAGGAAGCATTTACTTCTGCAGGAACTCTCGAAACCGTTCAAGAAAATATACTTTCAATTAGAAATGCAAGAGTAGAACGTAGACAAGAATTCCAAGAAAGAAGTGTATCTCGTGATCTTGGAACTCAGATTGTTAGTTCTGCAGTTATTAGCAACACAGTTACAGTTCAATCAATTACCGGATGGGGTGATCCTCTAGCACAATCTTTCCAAGTGGAAGATGATACTGGTATTTTCTTAACTAAATGCGATATCTTCTTTGCATCAAAAGATGACATGAATATTCCTGTTGTCATCCAGTTAAGAACCATGGAGAATGGAGTACCAACTCAAAAAATTATTCCTTTCTCTGAGATTGTTATTGGTCCTGAAGATGTATCTACTTCTGCTGACGGGTCGATAGCTACCTCAGTTGAATTTAAAACACCTGTGTATCTTGAAGGTGGGAATAATGCATATTCTATTTGCCTCTTATCTAACTCCACAAAATATAGTGTTTATATTTCTCGTATTGGTGAAAACGATATTCTTTCCGGTACGTTTATTTCTAACCAACCATATCTTGGATCACTGTTTAAATCACAAAACGCATCAACATGGGAACCAAGTCAGTGGGAAGATCTTAAGTTTACTCTTTATAGAGCAGACTTTATTGATAGTGGTTCTGTTGAGTTCTATAGTCCTGAACTGACTAAAGGTAACGGAATGATTCCAAGACTGATGCCAGATTCACTTGTTCTTAACTCTAAGAAAATTAAAGTTGGACTTGGAACTACAACCGGTGATACTGGATATGAAATTGGTAATACATTCTTCCAGTTAGGAACTCAAGCAAGTGGCGATTTGGTTGGTGTTGCAGCAAAAGCAACTGCAATTTCAGTTTCTAATCCGGGAATTGGATACACTCCTTCTACAGGGTCTAGGTCCTTTAATAGTGTTAATTTAGTTACTATAAGCGGTAATGGAAGAGGTGCAGTAGCAGATGTGTTCGTAAATGCTGGAGCAATTGGTGTTGCAACAATTACGAACGGTGGTTCTGGTTATCAAGTAGGTGATGTAGTTGGAATTTCTACGATTGGTATCGCAACCGTTGGTAGAAATTCAAGACTAACAATTACTGGAATTGGAATGACAAGTGAACTTATCTTTGAAAATGTTCAGGGTGAGTTTGTGACGGGGATTGGCAACACCTTGATGTATGTAAATAGCGCCGGGATTACTACTCAGTTTAACTTTAAAGACTCTGTGGGTGTTGGAAATACAATTTCTAACATTATTGTTGATACCGATGGTTTGCATATCAAGGTAAATCATAAAAATCATGGTATGTATTTTAGTGATAACAGAGTTGCTATTAATGATGTTCAACCTGATATTAAACCAACAAAACTTTCTGCAGAATTCTCCATTGGTTCTACTGGTGAAATTTCTGTTAATGCTGGAACTAATTTTGGAACTTTTGAAAATGTTGGTGTTGGAACAACAAATGTTGGATTCTTAAAAATTGGTAATGAGATTATTGAATATACTAATGTAACTGGAAACGTTATTGGCGGAACTATCACTAGAGGTAATAATCAATCTAACTACCCAATTGGAACACCTGTATTTAAATATGAACTTGGTGGAGTTAACTTACATAGAGTTAACAAAACTCATAACTTAAACGATGTAACAGTGAACAATCCAATTACGTTCGATTCATATAATGTAAAACTTGATATGTCAGAAACCTTTAATACAGGAACTGGCACTAGTGCAGATGATAGAAGTAATGATGTTGGTCTGCCCAAGTTGTTTATGAATAAAACAAAAAATGCTGGTGGATATGATATTAGAGCATCTCAAAACATGCCATTTGAAATTCTTACACCAATTATTCAAAATGTAACAGTTCGTGGTACTTCACTTAATGCTGAGGTAAGAACAATATCAAGTCAAAGTATTAGTGGAAATGAAATTCCATTCATCGATGAAGGATTTACTGATCTCAATATTAACACACCTAATTACTTTGACTCTACAAGAATGATTTCGTCTAAAGTTAATGAGACTGCAAAACTTGATAACATTCCTGGAAACAAATCTTTGAATATGAGAATGTTCCTTGGAACTGTTGATACAAGAGTAAGTCCAGTGATTGACTCACAAAGAGTTTCTATTATTACAACATCAAATAGAGTTAATAGTGTAGTTACTAATTATGCAACTGATTCAAGAGTAAATACTATTAGAGAAGATCCTACAGCATGTCAATACATTTCTAAAGAAATTGTATTGGAAAATCCTGCATCTTCACTTAAGATTCTCGTTTCTGCTCATGTTAATGCACTATCTGATATTAGAGCACTATACGCCATTAGTGAGAAGGAAGGATTCGATCCTATTTTCCAACTATTCCCTGGTTATGATAATTTAAACACTAGAGGTCAAGTAATAGACTCTAGTTTGAGTAATGGTCAATCAGATGCTAAAATCATTAGATCCGATAATTATAACTTTGATAGTTTAAATCTTGATTATAAAGAAATGACATTTACTATCGATCAATTACCTGCATTTAGATCTTATAGAATTAAACTTCTTCTTACATCTACAAGTCAGGTATATGTCCCTAGAGTCAAGGATCTAAGAGTCATAGCACTTGCATAATGGAAAAATACACAGTTAAGGGTCACTCCGATTTAGCGAGAGACCCTGAAAATGGATCAATTGTTAATGTAAATAAAACTGAATATAATCAATATCTTGCGAGACGTGAAGTGAAAAGTGAAAAAAATGAAAAAGTACAGAACATTGAAGATGAACTCACTAACATGAAAGGTGACATTGACGAAATTAAATTATTACTTAAGGAGTTATTAAATGGACCCAGATAGCATTGAACTAAGTAATCTATCAAAACAATTTGCTTATACTAAATTAGCATCACAGATAGATAGTTGTGATGATCGTGAAGAACTAAAAAATATTGCAAAATCTTTTGCGAAATTATATTATAAACAACAAGAAACAATGTCTATAATAGGTATCCCTAATGGCTAGTAATAACATTACTTTTGACCCAGATTCTGGAATTCCCTATGGTGCTAATCTAAGCATCTACACTGGCGGAGACTTTAAAGCAAAATTTAATGTACTAAACACAGCAAGTTCTGTATTTAATTTAAGTGGTTATTCTGGATCTGCTCAAATAAGAAAGAGCACTTCTATAGGGTCTACGACTATCCCTGCCGCAACTCTTACAGTTGGAATCACTAGTGCTTTAGGTGGTGTTATGGAAGTTTCTATGGGGTCTACAGACACAAGGAACCTCGCTGAGGGAAGATATATGTATGATGTGCTCGTAAGTTCTGGAGCAACTTACTATAATATTGTAAATGGGAATGTGTATGTATATCAGGGTATTTCCTCTGCTCCATAAATACTTAAAAAGTAGTGAATAGATGGCACAACCTGCAAGTAGGACAGATCTCATAAACTATTGTAAAAGACAGTTGGGTGCTCCTGTCTTGGAAATTAATGTCGCTGACGAGCAAGTTGATGATCTAGTTGATGATGCTCTGCAGTATTTTCATGAAAGACACTTTGATGGTGTAGAATCAACATATTTAAAATATAAAATTACTCAAGCAGATATAGATAGAGGTCGCGGAAGAGGTGGTGATAATCCAGTTGGTATTGTAACCACTAGTGCTGAAACAACTATAGCAGGAACTGCAACTACTTTTTCATATGAAGAAAATAGCAACTATCTTCAAGTTCCTCCAGCAGTTATAGGCATAAACAAAATTTTTAAATTTGATGGATCTAACACTGTAACTAATAATATGTTCAGTGTAAAATATCAACTTTTTCTAAATGATATTTACACATTTAGTTCAATGGAGATTCTGACTTATGGAATAACAAAAAGATATCTAGAGGATATTGATTTTCTTTTAACTACAGAAAAGCAAATAAGATTTAACCAGAGACAAGATAGATTGTATCTTGATCTTGATTGGTCAAGTGTAACAGTTGATGATTATATAATAATTGATTGTTATCGTTTATTAGATCCTAATGATTATGGAAGAGTTTATAATGATTCATTCTTAAAACGATACTTAACTGCCTTGATGAAAAGGCAGTGGGGTCAAAATCTAATTAAATTCCAAGGTGTTAAACTACCAGGTGGAATTGAACTAAACGGGCGTCAAATTTATGATGATGCGGATAAAGATCTTGAAATAATTAGAGAGCAAATGTCAAATACTTATGAACTTCCTCCCTTTGACATGATAGGTTGATATAATGGTATTAAATCCTTTTTTTACTCAAGGCACCTCAGCTGAGCAAAATCTTGTTCAAGATTTGATAAATGAGCAGTTAAGAACTTATGGAGTAGAGATATTCTACATCCCTAGAAAGTTTGTTACAGAAAAATCTGTTATTCGTGAAGTAGTGCAGTCAAAATTTGATATGGCACTTCCACTCGAAGCTTATGTCGATAACTATGATCAATATTCTGGAGCAGGTAATCTTCTCTCTAAATTTGGAATTGAATCTAGAGATGAAGTAAGACTTGTAATATCAAGAGAAAGATACGAAAATTATATCTCACCTCTAATCGAAGATCAAGCAAATATTAAATTATCCACAAGACCTAAAACCGGTGACTTAATTTGGTTTCCACTTGATGATAGAATTTATGAAATTAAAGATATTGAGTACGCAAAACCATATTACCAACTACAAGACCTTTATACATATGAGTTAACTTGTGAACTCTTCCGCTATGAGGATGAAGTTCTTGCGACTGGTATTGATGATATTGATAACAACTTAGTTGGTGATGATCCAGATGGAACGACTGAAGACGGGATCAGTACCATTCAAGGTGTAACACATACTCTGACATTAGTTGGTACAGGTGTAACCGCTACTGCTGTTGCAGGTATTGTTACATCTGGTGGTATTAGATTCATAAACGTTACCAATAGAGGAGGAGGATATGGTGAGATTCCAACGGTAGCAATATCATCTGCTCCATCTACAGGCATAACTGGTATTGCTACTGCCACGATGATTGGAGGTATTAATGTTTGCAATCTTAATTCTAATCCAAGATTACAATCAGTACAAACCGTTCCTATCATCAACCCAGGTGCAGGGTACACAGTTGCTCCTAAGATTAAATTCTATGGTGGAAAAGGTGGCACAGGTGCCGCTGCAACCTCAGGAATTGCTGATGGTACAGTAGGAATTATAACTGTAAGTTCTGGAGGAAGCGGATACACTACGGCACCATCAATTTCACTTTCAAATGAAATATTCTTATCAGGTGTTTCGACATCTTCAGCACAGTTAATTACAGTGTTAAATGCTGCGGGGACAGTTACTGAAATAAGAATAACCAATGCAGGTTTAGGGTACAGTGCAGCACCCACAATAACTGTAAGTTCCCCTGACATGGATTCAACAGGTGACTTTATATTTAATGAGATTGTAACAGGACAAACAAGTGGAACAACTGCAAGAGTAAGGACATGGAACTCATCAACTAATGTACTTGAAGTTGCAAGTGTGAGTGGTGCATTCACGATAGGTGAAGATGTTGTTGGNTCTACTTCAGGNTCTTCACACGCATTAAGAGTAATTGATACTACACCTGATAATGATCCATTCGCAGATAATTTTGAGATTGAAACTGAAGCAGACAGTATTTTAGATTTTTCTGAGCAAAATCCTTTTGGTATTCCCTAAATAAAGTTAGTCAGACTACTTAATGTCTTAAGGTCACAATATGTTTGGATATTTTTATAACGAAATTTTGAGGAGGACTATTATATCCTTTGGAACCCTCTTTAATAATATTTCAATTCAACAGGAAAATTCTGTTGTAAATGTTCCTCTTTCATATGGACCTACTCAAAAGTTTCTAGCAAGAATCGAACAATCTCCAGATTTAAATAAACCAACGGCAATTACCTTGCCAAGGATGTCATTTGAGTTTACAGGTCTGACTTATGATTCATCTAGAAAAGTAACAACAACTCAACAATTTGTTGTAAAAGATCCAAGCGACAATACGGAAACAAAAAAGGCATTTATGCCTGTTCCTTACAATATGCAATTTGAGTTGTCTGTCATGACAAAATTAAATGATGATGCTCTTCAAATTGTTGAACAAATTTTACCTTATTTTCAACCAGCATATAATTTAACGGTTGATCTAGTGTCAACTATTCAAGAAAAAAAAGATATTCCTGTAGTGCTTGAGAACATCACTATGGAAGATGATTACGAAGGTGATTTTACTAAAAGAAGAGTTTTACTTTATACTTTTAGATTTACAGCAAAAACATATCTGTTTGGTCCAGTATCTTCTGCAACCAAAGATATCATCAAGAAGGCAACAGTCAATTATCTTACGGGAACAGATACTTCAAATACAGAGAGAGCACTTACATACTCTGTTGAACCAAGAGCAATCAAAAACTATACAGGTGATGCTGCCACTAACCTTTCTGATGATGTCACGAAGACTGCCAAAACAATTAATGTTGATAGTGTAAGTGGATTGAATGCAAAAACTTATGTTGATTTGAATGGTGAAACCATTTACATTAAATCAATTGATGGAACTAAACTTTCTGTTATAAGAGGTCAATATAATACTGCCGCAGTTACTCACCTTAAAGGAGATGGAGTATTTGTTATTGATTCCTCAGATAATGCATTGATTGAAGAAGGTGATGACTTTGGATTTAGTGGAACAATCTCATGAGTTTTAATGATTTAAACGATACTTTTAATGTTGATGGAGAGATAGTCCCATCAACTGATATAAAACTTAAAAAGATCACATCTCAAATTGATGATATCAAAAAAGATTATGATTATACTAGAGGTAATCTTTATTCTATAATTGAAAAAGGTCAAGAGGCAATAAATGGCATTCTTGAACTCGCACAAGAATCAGATCAACCTCGTGCTTATGAAGTTGCTGGCCAGTTAATTAAAAGTGTATCAGACGCAACTGATAAATTAATGGATCTTCAAAAGAAACTTAAAGATGTTGAAGATGATAAACAAGTACGTGGTCCATCTACTGTAAATAATGCATTGTTCGTTGGATCAACTGCAGATTTAGCAAAAATGTTAAAAGACGGACTTAAAGAAGAACCTAAATAAAAAAAGGGAGATAAATCCCGAAGTATAAAAGTACTAATAAAATGTCGAACAAGGATTTACCTTCGATTGATGAGTTTGCTGAAGATTTAAGTAACCTTCCATCAATTGATGAATTTATTACAGAGGAAATGCAAGAGGATTTACCCTCTGTAGAAAATTTTATTGAAAAAGAACAAGAAATAATTACAGAACAAACTCAAACTATTGAAGATGTAAATGGAGATACGTTTGCAGAAATTCAAGATATAGTTCCACCATGGCCAGAATTGGTCAAAATGGTAAATGATATCAGGGCAGATATTCCTGATATTCCCGAGATTAAATATTATGATAAAGAACTTGAGCAGTTATCTGAACAAATTTCTCAAGTAAGAAATGAGATTCCAGAGGTTCCTGAAGTAAGATATTATGAGAGTGAAGTTGAAGCAATCTGTGGGCAGATTGATTTAGTAAGAGAAGAGATAAAAACTAAAATACAAAATATTCCTGAGGTAAAATACTACGATGAACAAGTAGATGTTATTGAAGATAGAATAGATTGCCTTCAAACTGAAGTAACAAATCTTCCTGAAGTTAAATATTATGATGAAGAAATCAAGGCAATATGTGATGCTATTGATACTGTAAAAACATCTATCCCAGTATTTCCAAAGTGGGTTAATGAAATAAATGAAGTACCTGATTTTTCATGGATCGGTAAAACATTCAGTGTAATTGATGATGACTTTATTAAAGTAAATGATACGATTGATACTTTAAAAGAAACTGTTCAAATTGATATTGAAAACTTAATTGAAAAAGTTGAGGTAAAACATTTTGAGAGTAAAGTTCAGTTAACAACTGAACTAAAGGATAGGATTAAAGAAGAAAAAGAAAAAATTTGGAAGGACCTTCGTGAGTCCTCAATGAAAATTTGGGAATATCACAAAGAGTTTAAAGATGATGATCATAAACTAAAAAAACAAATTCTTGGAGAATATAATTCTTTAAAACAAAATATTAAAAAGGAACTTAATGAAATAAGTGATGAGAGTATAAAAACTGATGAACTTTTACTTAAGTATTTTACTGAATTAAAAGTTCAAGTATCTTCTATTATAATTCCAGAAGTCAAATATTATGATGATGATATCAAAGGTGTCAAGACAGAATTAAAAGAACTCAAAAATCTTGTAAAACTTATAAAAGTAGAGCAAAAAGAATTACAGGAGGGATTACTAAATGAACCCCCAGATAAAAAATTATCTATAAATGGACAATCTGATCCACTAACTCCAACAGATAAACAGTTTCCAGACCTTAAAACATTAGCAGATCATTACAGATTATTCATTACCAGAACTCAACAGCAACTTGCTGTAATGGGTGGTGGTGGTGAAGTTCGTCTTGAATTTCTTGACGATCTTGATAGGGACACAGCATTAGTAGATGGTAAGTTTTTACAATATCAAGCGTCAACTAAAACATTTATTGGTGCAGATGCCTCAGGTGAAACTACAAAAACTTTAGATAGTGTTTTAGGTGACGGCAATTCCTCTACAAAAGGAATGTCAGTTGGTATATTAACTGCTACAAATGCATTCATCACTGGAGATTTAAATGTAACAGGTGACCTTGTATATGATGAGGTTACTGG
>JGI24004J15324_10000081_pt1 | contig 33325 bp, 38 predicted proteins | sample LinPmetageLP32_FD_15324 | JGI IMG/M metagenome (IMG submission 15324)
GTCGTTAAGTACTAACTTCAACGCCATGTCAAACTTTACGGATTTAGCGATTGTATCACCTGTTTCTTGTTCCATCTTTCTAATATCCCATAGAAACTGACTTTTTTCAACATCACTAAGTTTATTTAACACCGCATGATACTGTCTATCATTTTCTTGGTTTACTGACGAAGCAGGATATAGATGAAGGAAACTAAAACTAAGTTCTGCTAAATCATAACCTTTATCAATATAACCGTGATCAATTAAATAAAACCGTAGGTCGTCTAAAGCTGCTGCCCTTTCAGGGTCTACTACGCTATCTGTATGCCAATAGTAATCGTTCACTTCATTAGCTACCTTATATAAAATGCCATAAACAGCGTTTATGTCATCAAGTTTATTAAATATCAACATAATTACCTCCCGATATATTTGATATCTGTTTTAGGGATCACCTGATACGCTCCCTTATTATACGCAGGGGCTATAGTATATTGACTACTAATACGCCTACGCTCCTCAGGTGTAAGTTCTTTACCTTTCATAAGTTACTCCTTTATTAATAACTAAAGTATAAAAGCCATTACTATGCTTCCCTACCATAACTGTAATTAATCATTATCTTCTAGGGCAGAAGGACTTAGCCAACCAGAAAAATGCTCAGCTTCGTCTTCAAAGTACCACTTTAGTTCCATAGTAAAAGAGTCTTCAAAATTACCTTCCATCGGGTTAAACAAATAATTTAGAAGTGCACCATAAACGGGTAGAGGTTCTGCCCATGCTGTGTGAAATTTGTAAACTATACTGTCATCTTCTAGAGAAAAAGAGGCATCAATACTATTCCACTTAGTCCCCCAGTTTTTTATACACCACTCATACCACCAAAGAAAGTTGTACTCTCTGTTATACCTATTAAGGGTAAACTCATCGATACAGTTATCTTTTACCCACTCTGTAGAAGGGTGTTCTTCACCAGACTTTTCTGCTTTTTTCTTAGAATAGTAATAGTCTTTACCCTCAACTCCTGGGTATTGGATATAGATTTGTTGTGTATCTGCTATCTCATCGGGCATTTTAATTAGCGAGTTAAAATCAAAACAGTTTTCCTTTGAATAACTCATTAAGTGCTTTTTTATTTTGACCAAGTTTTCTGGGTTGGCAGTAATAGTTACTACATTTTTGCAAAGATTTGCCATAGGTACTCCTTATATATAATTAAAATTAAGTATAAGGTTGATGTAAATGCACACCTAGCATTTTTCGTAAAATTGTTAAATGTGTTTTTTGTATTTAGTTTTTGTCCTCAGTGGTAAATTAGCCATTTTAAATGATAGGTTCTACAACCTTTCTCATGTCAAGACGTAGACGGCATCACACACATTTACCTAGATATACGACGCCTGAGGACACGCACCGTTCGGATACCACGTCGATATTGGCAGATAATCTAACTGCCGAATCTTAATTATGTTTTGGATCTTCAACCAAAACGCCATCTTTATTAATTTTTATACTATCTGAATATTCAATATCTTCGTTAACGAAATTTTCATGGTAATGAGATATTAAAAAATCTTGGTTAGCTTCATAATAGTCAGCCTTATCTAAAACATCTCTTTCATTATGTGCTTCTTTCTCTATAGTGTAAGCTTGGTACATACCGTCTAGATAAACTTCGTAATCTGTTCGGTCGTCTACATATTTAAAGTTATATTCTCTAAGTATTTTTTCTATATCCATAATTAATCCAGTAAAATCATATAAGCTTCAGGTTCGTGTTCCGCAAACCAATTGATACCTTCCCGTAAATCTTCATAGTGACCTAACACTTCGCTACCTTTGATAAAATCGTAAACGGCAAGAGCATCGGGTTCTAACATTACGCTGTCTCCTGAAAAAGGGTTTGTAACCTTTAATGGCTCAGCATCCATTATTTTTATACCTGTTGGTAAAGTTCTGTCTGTCATAATTGTCTCCTAATTTTTTTATTACCCTTATATATTAGTTTAAGGGTAAAGCGGAATAAACGGCATTAATTACATTAATTAGACTCTTCATAATCACCTTCTATTACTTTTCCTGCGGGTAAAATACCATCTGTTTGGTAGTACAATTCTTTCATTCTTTCTAAAACTTCATCTTTAGACATCGTATCTACTCGGTTCACAGTTAATTCACTACGAGTTACGTAAAGTCCTGCAGCTTTACCTCTTGCGACTTCCGCAGTCACCGCAGCAGACCACGCACCATTGCGTACAGCACCTTCCCGTATATCTTTTAAATCTGTTAAATGGCTGGTGAGGGTAAGCACCGCTTTTTCTGCAGCTTTGGTTTGCAACTCATTGATGCGGTTTTTTACTACAGGGTTAGAATCACTTGATAAAACTGTGCCAGCACGATCAGCATTTTTTTCACTATACCCTGCTTCTTTTGCAGCTTCTGTTTTTTTCATACCTTTCGCTACGTTTTGAGCGAACTTTTCTTGTTTAGGTGTGAGCTTTTTACTCATTCAGTTCTCCACACTCGTAATACTTCTATACCATCTTCATGAGTTTTACGAGTAGTAAACTGTTTATTGTTTCTACGACCATAGTTGCAGACCGCTACCCTAAGTTTTTGGGCTTTTTCTTCATCGAAAAATATACTAAAGCTATCTCCTTCTTCCATTTTATGAAGGTTATATTTATTATTTCTCGGTACTATCTCTGGGATAGGTATTTCTGTATCGAACATTCTACTCCTTTAGTGTGTTGTTATGTTTAAATTAGGTAATTCATTCGTTATTTTTTCAAATGATTCCCATAAATGCATATCGCAATCAATGATAATATTTTCATCTAAAAACCCTCCAAGATGTACACATACCCTCATGTGAGGCTCACATTTTTCACCCTGCTTGTGTTCATGTATGAGCAATGGCGATATTGGCCAAACGACATCTTCAAACTCACCGAAACCAAGATCAGTTACTAAACTTGATAATGTTTCTCGTAACTTATCTATATCTACTCTACGGTTAAAACCTTTTTTATCCGCTAATTGGTTAATAAGCTCTATATCGCAGAACTTAACCATTTTTAATTCTTCTTTCATAATTTACTCCTTCCAGTAATATTGTTCTATCGGGTCATCCCCGTAAACGTGATTTGTATCGTAACCTATAACTAAGACCCAATCAGGGTTTTCCCTGTCATCAATTAACATACACCAAGCTTCTACATCATGCTTATTACCGCATTTAGTAGGTATGATATCGCTTGCTGCAATTTCTTTATCGTCGTTAGGTCCATGGTAAACGTACCAATATGGCTCTACCACCTCTATATCGTTCTCTGTCATAAGTACTCCTTATTAATTTAAAACTATACTTTAGTTTACTTCTAAAACAAAATAAATATATGATCTTATTATTGTTAAGTATCTTTACACCTGTCTCGGAGCTCTGTAGAAGAGAAGCTGTGCTTTCTTTTATTAAAGTAACATTTATCTTTACACAGTTCTTTGCCTGTAAAATCAATCTCTTTATATTCTTCTCCAATAATTCTAATGTCCCACGGATAACAATCGAGTATATCAATAACATCTTCTTCTGTATCATAGACAAAGCTTTTATCAACAAACCTACAAGCATCGATTTGAATCTGTCTTTCTACAATATTTTGCACAGGAGCATTTTTTTCAGGTCTGTCTATACTTGGGTCGCTTTGTATAAAAACTGTTAAATGATCACATGCATTATATGCCTCTTCTAACATTAATACATGACCTGCATGAAATAAATCAAAGGTTCCAAAAGTAATACCTTTAATCATCTACAGGACCTTTTAACCAGAACACAAGTAAATACCTGTCACCTTCCCCTACGGCTAGACCACGGTGCAGATGCGTAAAGCTAGGGAAAAATAAAGCATGACCACGAGGTAACGGTTCAACTGTACCACGCTTAAAAAACTCTGTTCCACCACCCTCGTAGTCTCCAGTGTTTAAAGGCACAACAACGCTGATATCAGCACTAGAGTCATGATGCCAAGCACCTTGTTTTTTATTCTCTAAATTATAGTTTGCTATCTGTATGCTACTTGCCGTTTCTATGTATCTTTGCCAGATTGAAACAAATATTGGGTTTAATACATTATAGACTACGCCAAGCATCGAGTTATATAACTCAGGGCATCTTTCTGATAAAACTATCTCAGGTATCTGTCTAAGTGTATCTTCTTCATAGTTAGGTATGAAATCAAAATGTTTTTTCATGTTTTCTATTTCATCTAACATCATGTCACAAAACTCTTCGGTGAATAAACTTACAGAATACACATCATTACAGTGTTCTTTTACATAATCCTGTAGAACATTTGTGACACCTTCTTGACCTTCTGACTCAGCATATTCTTTAAGCGAATCAGCTGAGTCACGAACTAAACTTAGTGTAGTTTGGTTAAGCATCCATTCAGCTTTTATGGTTAATAAAAAGTTTTTAACTAAATACGGAGGGGTTATAGGGCTATCCACTATACGCTCCAACAGTTTTTCATAGGGTTTATATAGGTAACTACCTTTTTATTTAGAAAAGGGCTCGAAAAGGCTGTATTTAAGTGATTATTTCTGCGTATCCACATTTTATATCGTATTTTATATCAGCTAGAGATAGATTTTTATGTTTTTCTAAAAGTTTATATATTTCTATATCTCCACTGTAGAGCGAGATCCTAAGTTTATTTTTCTCAGACTTAGCTTCTTTGTTTGTGTGTTTAATTTTATTGTTCACATCTATACTTTTATTTTCACGTGGTTTCGTATCACGGACGACGGTTTTTTGTTTTGGTTCCAAAGTATCTCCTAAATTAGATTTTAAATAGTTTTCCGAGTAATCTTGGTCTTTTGGCTTTTCAGCCTGAGTGAGTAAAATTTGCCATAATTCTATTAATTCTTTCTGTGTTACGGCAACTTTAACCTTCTTTTTCTTAGAGTACATGTTATACAGCATAAGAAATTTACTGGAAGTTAACCATGGAGGACGGCTAATTTCAGAAGGGTCGTTAAACACAGGAGAACCTGCTTTTAACCTACCTACATGATAAGCATTTGTTTTAAGTATTCTTTTATAATTTGTTCCATCGGGTGTGTTTATAACAAACACCAAAGAATCTATGTTTTCAAATTTATTTTTCATATTATAAACTGTATGTTAGAAGTAAGTGTAAGTAAATGATTGCTGTACAAAAAGGACGCAGTATAACTACGTCCTTGATTGTAAAGAGTTATGCTACGTTAGCATACTCAATAGCTTTGTCGACAGCTCTTTGTTTAAGTGCTGCGCGACCACCGAACCATGCGTTATGTAGTGATGCGTCACGGTCATAACCCCATTTATGGTCTACTACGAAAGTAACAGCATTCATAGCTCCCCACCAAGTACCTTTAGAGGACTTTAGGTTAGCTCCTGGCTGTTCTTCGAGTGCTTGGTGTACCAAAGATGGTATGCGTTTAAACTCATCAACCATAGATTGACGAGTAGCGATAGCTCGTATGTCAGACATATTTTCTATCTCTGCTTGAGCGGTAAGTAACTCAGGTTGAAACAGGTCAGCGATGTAATTTACTACGCTGTCCGATTTGTATTGTTTCCCACTTAGGTACTCGGCACTCTGTTTAAACTCTTCCATTTTATCACCTGCTAAGCCTAGAGCTTCTTCTGCAGAAGCAAACACTTGGCTATCAAGTGCCTTAACATGAGGCATTTTAAATGAGTTAGCAGTTTTACTACTTAATGCCATAGTAAGCGTGTTGTTACAAACTACACGAATAGGTGTAAACCTAATCTCATTAGACCTACCCCATTTATGAGATACATTTACTAATAAGTAACCTAGTACACGATCGTCACCAGGAAGCGTAAAGTCTTTGCTTATATTAGCTAAACCCCACACTTGCTCACCACCTTTTAGTGACCCAGCAGTTTCCATTTTCATATGCCCAGCATCGGTAAACTTTTTGAAAAACTCAAAAGCCTCACCGTTTTGACTAGGTACGAATCTTGGACCACATGGACCAAAGGTTTTATTATCGCTATCACGAACCAAGACAGAGTAGTTTTCTACTGCTACTAAATCATTAGAAGCGTTTATGTTTGGATCAGCGTGTGTGAATAATTGTCTTTTACTAACTGTCCAGTCAAGTCCAGCAGCGACAACCATCTCCTGTGGTGTTAAGTTATCTTCAACTTGTACACCTAGCCCATGCCAAGGGGTTTCCCCAGCGTAAGCCATTGTTTCTACGGCATCTGCCATAATATTTCTCCGTTATGTATTTTGCTTAATTACTAAATACGCTATTAAGTTTAAAGTAACCACTAAAAGATACTAGGATGTTGCTAAAGATTATTAACAACAAGTACAAGCCAATCCTCAAACGTAATAACAACAGTCTTTAAATTATTACCCTTATATAAGGTAGGGTTTATGTAATACATAGGAACACAAACCCGTATAGGCTGGTGGTTGTATTTCCATATAAGAACAGGTATCGTATCCCCGCAAGACCTAACCACTTGTTCCCACCAAACATCTTTATACCAGTTGCCAGAGGCATATCGTTTACATTCAATAGTGTGATTTGGTAAATCTAAATCACCTTGATCTTTTATTTGATACTGTTCAAGGTTTCTTTTGACTTTAAACTCTATGTTATTTTTTTCAAAAACTTTATTAAGATGGCTAGCAACTTCTCTTTCAAAAGAGGCACCTTTGTTTCTAGAATTTATTTTACCCATAATTTACTTTGTTGTTTTTAATAATTCTTATATTTTTTAATTTCAACCAATCCCTCAACAAAGCATTAGCTGTTTTTCTATCCTCAGTTTCGTTTAGAAAACTTTTATATACTGAATTGTATTGATTTAAACCTTTGTAATAATCTCCGTTTCCTATTTTACAGAATCGTATAATTTGCCAAACTCTTTGTTTTGTTACACCATAATTAACACCGATATCTTCAAGTGTAAGTTCAGTGTTGCTATAGGTCATGTAAACATTGAAATACAATTTTTTAAGTTCAGTTTTACTACTCACTAAAATACTCCTTGTAATCTTTAATTTCACCCCAGTTTCTACCTATCTCACCATCTACTTTATTACGTACTTTTAGCTCTACGCAATCTTTCATGATTTCCATAATTTTCTCACACTCTGGTTTATCTTCTACGGATATGTTAAGTTCGTCGTGTACTTGTGTGTGAGACAAGATACCTTCTTTGTGTAATTCAAGCATTGCTTTTTTAGTCATATCTGCAGCTGAACCCTGTATCAAACGATTCATAGCTTTGTATGTATAAGCTCTTTTCAGTTTACCTCCATATTCTTCCATTGCTCTATCCATAGGTAGGGGTAATGCCCTTTTATCGATAGGCTCGTATAGATTAAATCTGCATTTACGACCTAGAATAGTTTTTACGTAACCTCTATTAGCCCCCATCCGAGCTGCAGAGTCTCTCAGACCACGGATAAAAGGCACTCTTTCATGGTATTGGTTAAACAGTATTTCTGATTCTTCTACACTGATACCTAATTGACTCGTCAATTTATCTTTACCCATACCGTAACTAAGACCAAGATTTATTATTTTAGCTTCCTTACGACTTATGTTAGCCATGTCCGCAACTATCTGATGAAAGTCAGCGTCATCATCTGCGTACTCGAGTGCTGCTTCTTCCGCACCGTCTTGTTGAGTCAACACAGAATAATGAACGGTGAGTCGAGGTTCTTGTTGAGAATAATCGAAACATCCCCAATGTTTACTTTCTTCTGGTATAAATAAGCTTCTTATAAGTGGACCGATAACTGGGTCACGAGCTGGCACTTGTTGAAGGTTAGGGTTTGAACAACTAAATCTACCCGTAACCGTACCTCCATCATCTGACTTTAACGGGTGCAGTTCTCCGTGTATCCTGCCGTCTACTAGATGACCGAGTATCATTTTATCTATAAAAGTAGTTCTAGCTTTGTTTATTTTTCTGGCTTTAGCTATGGTTATAGGAAGTTTGTGTTCGTGGTTTTCTAACCAAGAAGCTACGAAACTGGGAGCATCTGTTTTAGGTGTTCTAGGGTACGCAAGACCTGCTCTATCAAATACCTGTGATAGAGATTGTGCTGCCCACAAGTCGGGTTCTATACCATACCAATTTTTTATTTGTTTTATTAATTTGTTTTCTTCTGTTTTAAGTTGTTTTTTAACTTCTTGAGCCCTGTCTGTATCGATGAGTACACCTCTCATCCTCATATCTATCAGGACAGGTAAAACTGAGCTTTCTAGCTCATATATCTCGGTTATATCTTCCTTAACTATGCCTTCTTTTAAAACTTGCCAAAGTCGATAAGTTAAATCAGCATCTTGCTCACAGTAAGGACCAACGTACTCAGGAGCTAGTTTATACATCTCAGATTTAGCATCTATACCGAATACACTTGCTGCTTCTTTTAACAAGCTTTCATCTTTTTCCTCACCTAAGTATCGTTTACCTACTTTATTTAAAGAGTAGCCGTATTCGTTTTCGTTTAACAAAGGTGCAGCTATTGAAGTATCTTGTATTTTACCGTTAATGGTAAACCCCTCTCGTTTTAACCAACCTACATCATACTGAGCGTTATGAAATATCTTATCATTAGTCGCGTCTAGTTGTTTCTGTAACCACCTATATACTACAGTCTTATCTAAATTTGCTCCAGTTGTGTGGGCTACTGGGAAATAACCTTTCCAACCTTCGGTTGCAACACCTATACCTATAATATAACCTCTATCTTTTGCTGCCCAACCTGGACCATGGGTCAAGAGCCACGGATCACATGTTTCTAAATCTATAGCTATCTCTCTTTGTCCAGTTAAATCTGGGAAAGAGCTAGGTGGAACCCAATCACTTTCTGGGTGAAAAAATGTTAATTGCATTATACAGCTGACTCCCTACACATATTTTGTTTACCGAAATAACACCACTTACAACCAAAAGTACTTGGTTTAGCTGGGAACTCCTCAGCAGTTGTCATAGCGATAGCCCTAGAATGTATTCTCTTTTGTTTTATTTCTATGGTTTTAGGTGTGTAGATATAGCGATCAATCTTACCGTGATCTAAATACCACATCTCGGTTGTTATTTTTTCTAACTCAGGGTAACGGTTAAGAGCTACGGCTCCATACAACTCACATTGTTCTCTATGACCTTCTTGATTACCTTCATACCTGCCTGTTTTAAAATCTATTACTCTAGCTTCTTTAGATTCACCTTCTTCATACACAAAAGCATCTACTTTAGCACGACCCCAAGTATCGTCTTCAAACCAACCTGTTTTATTCCAATTTATATCTATAGCCCAATCACTTTCACAAAGCACATGACCGTATAAATACATTTCCCTTAATAACTCAAAAGCATCTTCAAAGTCTTTTAATTGTTTAGGCATCTCTTCGAGAGTACCTCTTATATAATCTTCACACAATTTATGTATATCTTTACCCCTGTCCATTGCAGCACTTCCAGGCTCTTTAATTTTTTTAATGAATTTAAACTCTGCTTGTTTGGGGCATTTTTCAAAACAACTTAATCTACTATAGGACCATTGATTAATCATAACTCACTCCTTTATTTAGTTAATCTTCTATCTAACCATTCAAAACAAGCTTTCTTCCAATCTGTAGCAGCACAGTTTTGTATTTCTATTATAGCTTCTTCTGTCTTACCTGACTTATGTAACCAAAAAGCATCCTGCATAGGTGCAGCAACTTCTGTGAAAAACCTATCGTTAAAGTCTATATCTTCAAAGGGTATTCTATCTAAGAAATTAATTAAATCGATATCCCAAAGTTGTGGGTCTACATTTATCATAGGGTAAGGTGAGACTTTAAATGTGCGGTATGGATTTCTTTCAATAGAGTTTTGTTGAGAATAAAAATCTAATGCATCTCTTTTTAATAATTTTTCTAAAAGTGTTTCATAAACTTTTTGGTAAGCGTGAAAGTTGTCACTAATTTGGTAATACTTACCCACAGGTCTACCTATATTAGAAGCCATGTATTCGTGAAGCATGGACATATGTACTGCGTTAGCACCATAAGCACCCCAGATAATATCATTCGACCTATTGCTAACTGTCATTTGTAAACGACCTGTAGGATCCTCTTTAAAATATATATTAGTGTTGCATGGGACATCCTTACCGTTTCTTCCTAAATCATTTTCAGCATCCCACATCTGTAACACAGACCTTCTGTCCTCACTGTCTTTTTTCAATCTTTCTATAATAACCTTTAGTTGATCATAACCGAAATAACTACGCCATCTCCAACCATAAGCTCCCCAAAGACTTTCGCCATCGTCGCTGTAATTTTCCATATTTTTAGCATAGTATTTTACAAACTCTAAATCATTACGACCGTCTAGCATCCACAAACCTTCCATAAAATGAAAAAATGGATTAGCATCTCTTTCCTCCCAAAACAAAACTCTTTCTTTAGGTCTTTCATAAACTGTAGTTACAGGTGTTCTAGCTTGATACACCGTACCATTTCTACTGGGACTTTTAAAGTTTTCTTCATCTAATAAAGCTATACCACGAATAAACGCATCGTGTACGTTTCTAACTTCAAGAACTTGCATTTTCTAAACCCTCCTTATAGGCTTTTTTCCAACCAATGATAACATCTTTACGGGGTAAACCGTTCCAAGCTGTTTTAGTTTGTTTTTCTACTACTTTTACACAAGTTGGGTGAAGATCAGATAACAACTGGGCTCCTTCGTTGTGCACATCTATAGTTCGCCACTCACTACAGCCACCTTTAGCGTTAGAACTTTTTTGACCTTGAGCATAGTAGTAACTGACTTTACAAGCTTTACCGCTTTTCAAAAGCTGTAAAGACATATCAAAATCTTCCATTATCTTAGTCCTACCCCACTCGATATTATCGGGGAAAGCATCTAAGTTATAAGCCAGGACTCTCATGTATCTAGTATTATCTACAGATAAATCTTCTACCCTGTTATTACCTTCCCTAGCACTAACGCCACAGTGAGCGTACCCTTGTTTCATCCACTCTTCTAACAAACCAAACATAGCTAGATACTCATTTTTTTCTAGATAACGCAAGTGCCAATCAGTGGGACTTTTGCGAATATAAAAACGTAAATCATCATCAAGCATAACTATATGTGGGTCTTCTGCATTTTCTACAATATACTTACGCTTTGGACCTATGCCGATACAGTCTTCTGGAACAACTATTTTAGGTTGGTCGTCGTGATAAAATTTGTATTGGTCTTCTTCATCTTTATCAATTACTAAGATAACTTCTTTCTTAAGCTCTTCTGGGAAGAAACTTAATGTTACTTGGTCTAGGGCTCTACCCCTAGTTGGTATATATATTTTCATATTTTTTCCTCGTCATTATTATTCGTATCTACAAATGGACCAAGCCACTCAGGGTTTTTAACCACGTGTTCTTCTACTAATAAAAGATATCTCCTTAAATCTTGTATATCATCTAGTATGCCAGAAGTGCTAGGGTCTTTTGAAATAGTTTCAAAAATATCATAGCCTTCTTTTACGACTTGGTTTTCTATCCTATCCCACTTACGGGCTAACATCATGAAGGCACCTACACCTCCTCTTTTTTTCCAGCTATCCCCATAACTTTTCTCAGCTTTCTTCAAACCGTTTATATCTAAATTAGATATCATCTTCATTTTTGCAAATTTTGATGCCATTATATCCCTCCATATAGTTTTATTAATTGACCTAATAATCGCGAACCACGATCGTTTAGTTTTTGACTTGCTAAAAATTCTACACCTTTACTAAAAACTTTGTTCATATTAGTGTTACCCATCCTTCTTTGTTTCATACAAAAAAATAAAAGCTCAAACATATCAGCTTGTTTGTATAGGATTTTTTCCTCAGCACTTATGATGCTGTATTGATCTACACCCAACAACTCTTCGTATTTTTCTTCTACTTTATCTAAAACTTTTTTAACTTCTGGATGTGCCCATTTCAAAGGAGAAGGCATGTCACCTGTATATGCTTCTGTAACGTCGTGTGTGAGTGCTTTCATAATTAAATCTTTACTAACGTCAGGTTTAAGATATTCAAGTATTATAGCTACACCCCATGAATGACTTGCTATAGACTGTTCACCTATAGTTTCTAAAGTGTGGTATCGTTTAACAACGCCACAGTCCATTATTTCAAATATATTATCTATCATATTTATATTTAGCTCTGGGTCTACCTTGACCTAAACGTGTCCTCTCATATTTATCAAACTCACACAAGCAGTGCTCAATATCTCTCATTTCTAAAGAAGGTACATGAGGCTCTAGGTATTTAGGGCTTTCAGATAATAAATCTTTCATCTCACAGTTCCACCCTATATAACCTATGTGTCCTCTAGTGGGACTCCAGGTTAGTTCTCTACCGTGTATTCTATTTAGTCCACGTTTAGCTCCTGGACCTGGATTAGCCCAAGTATAGATATCACGAGCGTTACCCAGATATTTCGTGTGTCGTAAGTCAGTCACCACTTCATAAGCCATAAACCCACTAAACCCAGCATAAGATAAGTACTCAGACCAAGTTTTCTGTAAACTTTCAGAGTGGATTTCAGGTTGATTCTCATAAAGTGGAGTAAGTATTTTATCAATAGTCTGTTGTACTTTTGTACCTCCTAACGTACCTGTCAGCATGTAGGCACCTGTGTAGACTTTTTCACCCCTGTCCATTCTACCTTGCATTATAGCTTTGACACGTTCAGGGTTCCAATGCTCAGGAAACCCAATCTCTTGTAAAGTCTCTGGCCAATTTATTTGGCGAGCGACAGACATAGCGAAAGGTAAATTAGGGTGATCAGCGTAGGGTTCTTTCCAGTTTTCCCTTAACCATATAGTAACGCTATCTAGTTCACGAAACACATTACAAAAACTAAACTCTTTTATTATAGGATCTTCAGTCCAAGGAGGTTCCATACCAGCTTGTCTACGGCAATATATTTGATGCCTTTCATTTATGTAATTAAAAAACCCATTTATCTGTTCAAGAACCATTCTGGTACCTCCCGTTTAGTCCATTTAGCGAAATTGCTTTTTTCCCCTATATAGTATTTACGATAGGCTTTAATAGGGTCATTAACCACTTTATACTCATCGGGCATACATTGAGGATGCTGTTGTAAACCTTTACTTTCTATTAAAGGATCTGATAATTCATTGACTACGTCTATAGATCTGTGACATGTATTCCTACCGTATCTCCAGCAAAACTCTTCATTAAGGTATATAGCTAATTCTTTTAACCAGAGCCAATTATCAAGACTGTCTCCAGCCCATAGAGTACAAGGGTGTTTAGCATGTACAGGTTTGTAGGGAGCGGTTTGACCGTTAGTCCATAATGCCGTACAAAGCATTTGAGTAGACTCTAGTATCATCTTAGACACATGTTTATCGCAATGCTGTTGAGCACTTTGAAGTGTAGTGTGGTCTAATTTAAAAATATTCATTTATATATTTTACTTTACAAGTAAAGGGAAAGTATAGGGATACTGCTATAATTTTTAGCAAGAATACCATCATATACCCGTCCTAAATGTTAAGTTTATTCGTTCTTGACCACCTTTTACATCTAGTACCGAGTGAGTAGAATTCATTTGTGAATAGCCATCAAAAATAAACACGTCCCCATCTTCCATAAGGTAGTTAACCAATAGTTTTTTAGCTATGTATTTAGTGTTAATTTCACTAGAAGCTGTTTCTTTTTTAATTTCTTTTTGGTATTCTTGCCATTGAAATATTCTAGGTGAACCGAAAGATATTGAAACAACTAAATCATTTAAAGTAGGTACTGTATCTGAATGGTGCGGTATCCCCATGCCATCTTTACCGTAGTAGCCACATAAACAAAAATTAAAATCAATAGTTCTACCAAGTTTTTTCAAAACTAACCCTTCAGCTTTCAATTTAAACTCTTCCATACAAGCACTCCATGGTTCGGGTTTATATATCCTACCTGCGTATTTAAAATCTGAAGAGCCGTAGGCTTTAGTTGGTCTGCCTTTAATTTGTTTACCATTAAACATTCTATCTACAGGTTTATCCCAATCAGGTATGTCGGGGTAGCGATCTTGAAAAACTCCTTTAATAAATTTAATCATACAAATAAAAACTCCTTTCTAGTTTTACCTTGAACAATGTGTAAGTTATTTTTAGTTCTTGTTACTCCTACGTAAAAAGCTCTACATTCATTATCGGGGTTATTATATAAGTCTTGCCAAGTTTTATTAGCCAAGTCTGTCAGGAGTATAACATTTTCACACTCACCCCCTTTAGCAGCATGTATAGTATTTAATTTTATTTTAGATGCGTCTAGTTTTTCACCTTTCCTCAGACAAGATATTAGGTACTCTCTTTGCGTATTACCTATAAGTTCAAAACATTCATGCCAAATACAATTAACCATAAGACCATGGTTTTTAGTTAGTTCGTCTATATTAAGCATAGCGTCAGGTCTTACAGTTTTAAGGGTCTTGTATCCTGTTTTAACCCCTTTACCAGCCTTCATGTACCCATATACCTTTCTTATCCTATCAGCTTCTATAGTCTCTCCTCTCCTCAAAGATTCCCAATCTCTTATGGCGTGTATTAAATTTTGAGAAACAGAAGGTTTATTGTTTTTCTGGTAAACCCTACCGCTGAGTTTTAAATAGTTTTCTACGCCATTAAGTAAGTAATTATTCCTAGCTAAAAATAGCCAATCCCCTTCGCTTATATCTATATGTTCGTAGCTTGTATGAAAACTGACTGTCCCTTCTTCTACCTTAGGCTCCCAGACTTTTTCTTTTCTATTTTTTATTCGTTTGACTACACCCAAAGCTATGTCGTGTACTTTTCTAGGTACACGGTAAGATTGTCTCAAGTATGTAGTATCTCCTTTGAGTTTTATGAAGTGGTCTACATCAGCCCCAGCCCATCTATAAATAGCTTGATCATCATCACCAGCTATAAAAACATTCTCAACATTCTTAGCTAATTTCTCTACACACCGCCACTGTAGGGTAGATAAATCTTGAGCTTCGTCAACTATAAGTACATCTAAATTAGGTGAGCCACCTGAGTCAATAAACATTTCGAGCATGTCCGTGTAATCTACAAGAAAATTACCGTCTTTATACTTAGAATAATTTTTTACAAACCAATCGTAATGCATCCAAGATATATCTGAACCAGAATAATTCCATTGTTCGCGATAACCCACACATTTATTCCGAGCCATGTTTTCTAAGAAAAGCATATTGTCACCTTTGCTATTTAAAGACATCAAGTTTTCTCCATCCCAAGCAGAGTTTATCCTTTCGCCTATCGTTCTGCTAAAATCTCTAAGGTTATTACGAGCCATAACGTCTGTTCTACTTAAACCTAACCAATGGTAACAAAGAGAGTGAAGAGTGCGGAAGTAATTTAATTCCTTAGGGTCGTACCCAAACTTTTCAACAGCTCTTCCTAGAGCTTCGTTTGCAGCTTTTTTTGTAAAAGCTACGTAACCTATTCTATTAGGTTGAATACCTGAATCTAAAAACTCTTCTGATTTATTCAAAAGGTATGTAGTCTTACCCGTTCCAGGTGGACCAAGGACAATATTCCACATTATATGTCACTCTCCGTAAAGTCTTGAGAATCCAATAAATCATCATTAGCTCTATATTCAAACTCCTGTATAGACCAAACATTTGTACCTCTACCTTTTATATTAAAAAATTTGTGGTCTGCTTTTAAATCTCTTAGTTTAGATGCTATACGGTTAGTTTCCATATCTGTGAACCTATGTTTAACGAGGTATTCTTTTAAATCTTTTATCCTAAAATATGTTATACCGTTTTCTGTAAAGGGTTTGCCCAGTAAGATCTCATCTCTTGTGTTAGCTTGAGCCATATCTGTACAGAAAGATTCAAGCAGTTCCATAAATTGACCTTCTATAGTAACGTCCTCACTTACCTCAATAATTTCCATACCAGAATCCATCAGAGTTTGTATTAAGTTTTGCCAAGACCTGTCTTGCATACGTTGAGGCATTATATTTAATACTTCCATACATGCTCTTTGAAATTTTATTTGATTTTGTAACTGTTCGGTGTTTAGTTCTAACCTTTTATCATTTATAGATAAAAACCAAAGAGGTGGTTTAGTATCTAATTTAGATAAACTAGAAAAAGTTGGTGTCGTATTACCGCCACCCACACCATATTTACAACCACGACACTTTGATACATTACAGAAAGACCTGATAGGTTCATCAGAACATTTGTAGTTGTATTCTTTTTTCTTTAGGGTACTTATGAGCGTTAACACTTCTTGAGCTGGTAACGGTGGGTGTACATACTTTCGGTTATACTCTTCTATCTCAGTTTCCCATTTTTCTGGGTTTGACTTTTTCAAATACACACCTACATTAAACAAACCATTATTACGAGTACCTTCAGGAAAGCCTTGTTTCAATAAAACTTGTAAGCAAGGTGGACCATCTTTTATATCATCTAGTATCGGTACTTCTAAATTAATTAAATCTTTATGTGATATAGATCTTTCTTCAACGAAGTCTATAAATTTTTCTACGGATAAAGCTTTCGCTTCTGTGCTGAAAGCATACCTAAGTGATTCATCTCCTTGGAAATACGGCATGTTTAACCAAGAACCTAGATCCCCTCTGTCCACTAAAATTTCTCTTTGTTTGGGGAATATTTCTACACCACCGTAACCTAGTCCTGCTGATATTTCTCTTAATTTGTCTTGCATATCCCCAGCTGGAACTTTTTCTTGAAGGAAACAAAATACATGTGCACCTCCACTTTTACTCCTACATACTATAAGAGGTAACTTAAATTCTTCTATTTTTAATACTAATTTTTCTAAGTTTAGTGAGTAGATATCTATATCTATGACACCCCACTTAACTGAGTTTTCTTCATCTATAGGTATAATACCTAAACCTTTTTTACCATCTAAATGATCTTTCCAATGCTGTAAACTAGCCCCAACAGTTTTAATTGTTTTAGCCGTACCTTGAGTTTTTTGACCTAAAGATCCATTCTCTACTACAAAGCTACCGTGAGCTCTAGCTGATCCATGAAAAATGTCAAATAATTTTTGGGCAGTGTCCAACTGTCATACTCCATTAATGAGGCGAGTTTTACCTCGCCCCAAAAGTTATAGTTAAAATGGAGCTTCTGTAGTTTCGCTTGTACTAAAACTTTTTTCAAAGTTAATTGTACTAGCAAAGTTTTTTGCAGCTTCATAGAGATACATCTCTTCAGTAGAGAGTGGACTATCTAGTTCTATGTTCCAACCAAACCAATTACCACGGTCGTTAGACTCCGCAACAGTGCTTAGTTTATATTTGTGACTATAGGAAGGTGGGGTGAATACACTTCCACTCGCCGATTTAATTTTTAAACTAGCCATAACGGAGTTCCAAGTTCTAGATCTTTTCAATTGAGTCCCAGCCATAGGAATCATAACTTGTTGAAAAGAATCATCGCTTATAACTAAGCAGTAATGGTTAGCCGAAGTTTGGATATAGTTACCGTTAGGTAATACATCTTGACCTAGATTGTCTTTAGTAGTTTCACCCAATATATTAGGGTCAACATGTTGGTTGATTAAACCACCTCCACTATCACGTGGTTGCCATTCTAAAAACATACGTTTATATGCTACGGGTATCACAACGCAACCTGCTTCCTCTGTGTAGAGATCTTTAGTTACCGTATTAGTGATGTCACCAGAAGCAGCACCTTCTATGTACTTACCGTCTCTTTTATTAACTTCTGGGCTTAAAGCTTGAAGTATTTTTAAACGAGGTATAGTAAGATCTTCGGCTGTGATATTTTCTAAACCGCTACCTGCATCTTCCTCAAACATGGAGGATGTAGCAAGAGCTGTAGACTTTTTCTCAGCTATCTCTTTTTTCTCAGTTACTGTTTCTTTTTTCTCAGTTACTGTTTCATTTTTCTCTGTCATTTTTTCACCTTTATTTTTTGACCTACATAAACTTTAAAGGCTTCAAGGGGTAGGTCATTACCCTTTTCTACCTGCTCTTTGACTACAGCTTTTAAAGTCATAGGCTCTACCCACTTCTTTTGAAGCAGGGAATGCCCTTTATTTTCCAGCTCTAGCATAAGTTCTTCTGCCTGTATATCCTCACCCCTACCGAAGTTAGCTGATACAGTATTTTTTATAACATCCCCTAACCCATTAGCTTCTAGCCAATTGAAACAAACGTCACGGTTTTCTGGGGTAATCCTAGCTGAGTAGTACTGCTGTATTGACATGCTAGTACCATCGTCTAGTTTAAATTCACTTACCCCCAGCTCTCTTAATTTATTGGGCAGTAAGTCTTCACTAACTTCTTTATGTTTTTCTTTTAATTTCTTTAGGTGGTTTTCTTGGGCTTCTATCTCGGAATCTAACTCAGTTAATTTTCTACCCATCTCGCTTATATTACTCAGGTCGTTTTCTTTTATATCGACCTTGCTATCTTTTTCCATAGCTTCAAATATTTCGTTTGTCATAGTTTATACTCTCCAGTTTTAAGTTATTTAATATGTCTCTCGATTTTATACCTGAACGATAATAAAATAAATAGATATTTAAACATTAAGTTGACTGTGTGTCTTTTATGGTAAAAGACTCATGGTAGCACAGCCACTACCTATCTACTACTAGCCTATTATTATAGGGGTAAATATATTTTATAAAAGCGAAAGTCGTTATTATGTAGTTTTAAGTAATAGGTTAATAGGTAGGTTTAGCATTTGTTAATCTACTAAGCTTGTTGGGGGTTATTAGATACCCTATTAGCGACCTATTAGCTATTTCCTAGTGATGGTAAAACATGTAATAAGATTTGTGTAAAATTAATTTATAATACAGAGACAACTATATATAAACGCATGACAGATTTTATTTTTAAGACAAAACCTTACGATCATCAATTAGATGCCTTACAGGATTCTTATCATAAAAAACAGTTTGCCTTGTTTATGGAGATGGGTTGTGGAAAATCTAAAGTAGCTATAGATAGTTTTGTCCAACTATATAGAGAAGACAAATTAGATGGTGTACTAATACTTGCCCCTAAGGGTGTGTATGACACATGGTATAGTAAAGAAATACCCACACACATACCAGAGGAAATAAATTACCATACAGTTAAATGGTCAAACTCTAATACTTTAAAAAAGAAGAAAGAGTTAGCTTCTTTATATGAAGAGCCTGAAAGGTTAAACATATTCATAATGAACATAGAAGCTTTGAGTACAAAAATAGGCACACAACAAGCTACGGATTTTTTATTCAAGCGAAGGTGCATGTTTATCATAGACGAGAGTACTACAATTAAAAACCACACAGCTAAGCGAACTCAAAATACAGTAAGGATAGGTAAATACGCATACTATAAAAGGATCCTTACAGGATCACCAGTAACTAAAAGCCCACTTGACCTATATAGTCAATCATATTTCTTAGACCCCTCTTTATTGGGTTTCAGTAGTTATTTCGCTTTTAGGAACAGGTACGCAAATTTAATAGACAAAACACTTGGGAATGGTAGAAACTTTAAACAAATAGTTGGGTATAAAAACTTAGAAGAACTTAATGAAAAGTTAAGTAGCTTTAGTTACAGGGTATTAAAAAAAGATTGTTTAGAATTACCAGATAAAGTTTACTTAAAAAGAACTATAACTATGAGCGACGAGCAAAAAAAGGTATACAAAGATATACAGAAAAACGCAAAAGCTATGTTAAGCAAAGGTACAGTAACTATTAACCACATTATAACACAGATTATAAGGCTTCATCAAATATCTTGTGGGTTTGTTGGTCTAGACGGTGGCAATATATCTGAGTTAAAGTCCCAAAGGTTACCAGAACTGTTAGAAATATTAGAGGAGACAGATGGTAAGGCTATTATTTGGGCTAACTATAGGCACGATATACAAAAAATAGAAGCAGAACTTTCTAGAATATATGGAGAAAATTCTGTTGGTTCTTACTACGGGGACGTTAGTCAAGAACGTAGAGAAGAAGTTATAGACAAGTTTCAAGACCCTGATAGTCCTCTCAGGTTTTTTGTAGGAAACACTCAGACAGGGGGTTATGGGATAACTTTGACAGCAGCAAGTACCGTTATATATTACAGTAATAATTATGATTTAGAAAAACGTCTACAATCAGAAGACCGTGCTCATCGTATAGGTCAAACTAATAAGGTGACCTATATAGATATTGTATGCGAACATACAGTAGATGAAAAAATAGTTAAAGCTTTACGTAGAAAACAAAATATCGCTCAAACTGTTTTAGGGGAAGACCATTGGAAAAATTGGTTGGTTTAACCTACTCTATACCCAGCCATACCAAAATCAGGCATACCAGTAAACCCTTCAAACCCTTGTAGGGCAGCCAAACCTTCTAAGTCTATACTTCCTAAACCACCATTTGTAAGACTATTTATTTTACCAGCCATAAGACCCCCTCCTGAGTTTGATGTATTTTGATTAGGGTCTTGGTTTTGTATAAAATTACCGAAAGTGCTTCTTTGGTTAGCCATAAATCTGTTTATATCATTACGAGCTATGTCTTGAGGGTCAAGTGGTGTTCGGATAAACCCGCCAAGACCTCCTTCACGATCACGATCAATTTTCGGCATAATATCTATAGGTTGGAAATCTGGATATTTTACTGGTCCTCCGTCATCTCTATAACCGAATGGTTCTGGAATGTCCATATTTTGTAGGTTATTTAAAGCACCCATAGAACCTATGCCCTCTTGAACTTGAGGATTAATAGAAGATTCTTCTATCAGCTTCCTTAATTTCATCATAAAGTCTGAGTTTAAATCACCATTATTAGGTACTTTAGAATCAATAAGTTCTCTAACTGTCATTTGAGGAGCATTGCCTCTTGCCCCAAATATATCACCAGGACCTAAATCACCTATACCTCCCCTGTTATTAATTGTGTCATTCATTTTTCTACTCAATCTACTTAAAAAACCCACTCTATCCTCCGTAATTATATTTAAGGGGCATGCCTAGTTTTTTCTGCACGTGACCCCCTCTGTTTAATTGTTCTTGAAACCCTGGACCAAAGAGTGTAGTTTCTTCTGCTGTAGTTTGCGTGTCTTCTTCACTAAACTCAGGATCATCAGTTAAGTAATCCCCACCTTCTCTTCCAAGTACCCTAACTAAGCCTCTCACTACAGGGTTTTTTTGCCATTTGTTTTCCATCATAGCTTTGTATAATAAATCAGGGTTCCTTAAATATTCTAATCTTTTTCTGCCAAGTTCGGCACCCCCTATAGTTTTTGCTGCTGTAAGTACACGCCCTGGAGTTGTAAATAAACCAACATACGCACGTGCTAAAGAATTCGTAGCCTGTAATACAGCATTTTCTTGTTTAGTCAACGCTGTAACGTTCCTGTTGTCGAAAGGTTCTAGTTTTTTAGAAATATTTTTTAAATTACCGACAAACTCATCACCAAACCACAGAGTCATAGCGTCACCGTATTCTTCAACATACTTAGCTATTGCTTTTCCATTAAACGTGTCGCGACCGAAAGTACCTGAACTACTTGTTTTATCAATAAAGTCTTTGTATATGTAGGCTTTGTATGAATCTTTCAAACCATCATCACCTACATCAGAAACAGCATTAAATAAAGCTCGGGTAGGTGACACCTTATTAGCTTTCCATGTTGTAATAAAAACATCTTCTGGGTTAGTCAGGTCTATTACTTTTTTTAAGTTTCTTAAATCAGGGTCTCTTGCTGTTTTTTCTTGTGCTTTTTTTAAAGCTGATTGTCTTGTTCTAAAATTTTTAATAAACTCTCCAGCGTTGCTAAACTCTGCTAATTCATCTTCATCGAAAAACTTTTTAAGTATAGTTTCGTTTTGATCGTTCCAAGTTTTTAATGCTTGTTCACCTCTAGGTCTTAACTGATCACCTTGCTCTACTAAAACTTTATTGTAATAATCATTACGCAAACCGTTTTTTAAGGCTAATAAACCTTTAGTGTTTTCAGGGTCGAATAGTATTTTATCCATAAACTCTGGGCTGTTCAAACTGTTGTCTGTGTTTTTAGTAATATTGCTTCTTAAAAAACCTAATAAACTATCATAAGCTTGTTTGTCACCTTGTTTAAATAACTCATCACTTGCTTCTTGTAGTCCAAATAATGTTGAAGTTTGTTTGTTATTGAAATCAGACATAAACTGTCTATAACCTACTTCTGCCTCATCGTATAACCTACTTGCTTCTGTTCCATCTCCTAAAGCATTTTTTCTAACCTTCAACATTTGATTTTTAATTTCCATCAAAGGTTGTACATTCCTACCTTTAGCATAGTTTTCACTTATGATACTTCTGAGTGCGGATAAATCTGCATCAAACTGTGCTTTAGTTTGTTTAGGATTATTTTTTATTTTGTTTATAAATTTCGTAACTGTTTCTTTCTGAGCTCTATCGGGTAAAGTTTGTCCCAATAATTTTCTATCTAATGTTTTTAAAAAATCAGACATAGAAGATAAATCAAATGGTTTACCTCTGTTAAGATTAGCTATTTTAGATGCTTCAGTGTAGGTAACATCTAACTTGTTTTCCGCTGCCTTTTTAGTATTTAATGCACTTTCCCTAATTTGATTACCCGCAGTTGCAGGGTCTATTCTACCTTCTGTAAGACTACGGAAAACATCACTTGTTTCGTCAGAAAAATTTACTATCGCTAGTTCTGCTTTTTGTAATAAAGGATCAAAACCAATACCATCTTCAGCTACTGCTTGAAACTCCCTACCCTGTGTAGCCATTTCAAAACCACCAGTTTCGTAATCTGCTGTTTCCCTGTTTGTCCCAGCCCCTTCAAACTCACCTTCTATTTCTTGCCTACCTTTAAGTTCTTGTTTAGCGTATTTTTCTCTTAATGCTGCACCTGAAGGGCTATCCATATCAGCTATTTTTCTTAAGTTTTCTTCTACCTTTTCTACTGGGCTTTTTATAATTTTATTCGGGTCTTCTGCAGCAGCAGCAATCACTACTTGAGGGGAAGTAAGGTCGCTTACCTCCTGTGCACCTTCTTTTTGTAATGCGTTATAAGAGTCTATAAATTCTTCTTCGTCTATGGGGAAATTATCCCCTGGATTTTTAACACCAAAAGCAAATTTTGCTAATTTAAATGCTGCTGCTCCACCGAGACCGAAAGATAGAGTAAAACCAGCGTCTTTCATAGCTTGATAGTTTTTGTCGTAGCTTTCTGGTAAATATCCTTGTTCATCTAAGTAGTCTAAATTTTGAAGCCTCCATATATAGGTGGCAGCAGTTTCAGCAGCTACAGCAGAAGCCCCTACACCAAGAGGGTTCATACTTAACGATCCTACAAGACCACCAGCTATACCTGCGCCTACTTCAGCTGCAAGTGGTTCAGCGAACGCTAAAAAATCTCCTGAGTTAATTCCTGGAGGATTAATCAAAGTCGGTTTATTATCATTTAATGGATCATTAAAAAGTAACCTGTTTGTGTTAGGTTCTACTCTTACTTTATAGTCATAGGTTCTAGGTATATCATAGTCGTTTGAATAATTTTTTTGCAAAATTTTTGTAACAGAATCTAAGTTCCCACGGACATCGCTCGGTAGCAATTCAAGTTGGCGTATTACGTCACCTTCTGCTCCACCTGTAATGTCTACACCACTGTACTCGGCTCTTACGGTAGGAGGAGCAGTGTTTAAATAGTTCTCTATAAAGTATGGGTCATCTGCTAAAATACCTCTGCGTATAGCACCTTGCAGATCTTTTTGAGCTGTAGGATCGATTTGATCAAAGTCAATTCTTGGGTTGCTCAAACCCAAGTTCCCAGCTAAATTCCTGTATCCATACTTACTTAAATTTTGTATTTCTATTTCTCGAGCAGATTTTGCATCTTGATCAATAGCTAAAGCACCGCTTTCATATTCTTCTAGCAGTTGATCTAAATCTATAATATCGTTAGTTGCCATCTTGTATATATTTTGATAATTCTTTATACTCAAGGCTATCTAATCCTAAACTGTTTCTTATTTTAGATAGATAACCTAGTCCTTTTTGCTGATCTTTATTATATAAATTTTTAAATTGTATGGCTATTTCATCAATCGTAGCTGTTCCATAACCTGATTGTTTTTTACCTATGTCAGAAACAACTCTAAGAGTTGCGTCTTGTGTATTTTTAACAGCACCAGCGTTCGGGTTTAGCCCATACTGACCACTATTAACTAATCTTTTTCTATAGTTACCTAGTGTTTCATCTGTTCCAACAAAAGCAGTTTGATTTAAAAAACCTTCTCTTTTATTAGGGAAAGCAGCAGTAAGAACACCCACTGTATTTCCTTCAGGATTATCTCCTAAAACTGTATCATTGTCAAATTGAGATTTAATAATTGTTGAGCCATAGTCTATAGCATCTACTGCAAGGTCATTTAATAATATTCTAAATTCTTTTTCTGAAGTAGCGTTAGCTCCTGCTCTGTTTAAAAATCTTTCAATATCTTTGTCAGAAATGTCTCGACCTTTTTGATTATTTAACGCAGCACTTTGTAAGGCAAGTGTAAAAACTAAATTATTTATTCTTTTTTTACTTAAACCAGACTCTTGTAAAAATTTACCAAAAGGTGTATCACTGATTGAATCAGAAAACTGTTTTTCAAATGCAGCAAAATTCATTAGTCCTTCATTGGTGTCTCTTTTTCCATTACCGTTTCCATCATTAAAGAATTCATAACCGCTATCTGCTACAGAAAAACCTGTTTTTATTTGTGTTACTTCATCATCTAACCTTTTAGCAAAACCTAAAGCTTTACCTGTAGTACCAAAAAGCACTTGACTTCCTGCAGCTACTGCTTCGTCTAGTATGCCTGTTATTTTATTATGAGTCCTTAAAATATTACCTACCTTAACATCAGTTTCTGCAAATAAATTTCTACTTGAAGCAATTATTGCACTCCTTTTACCGTCTGTCAGTAAACCACCAGCGTCTCCTTTGACTATAATTGGCATTCCTTCTGAATCAAAAATAACTTCTGCTTGTGGTCCAACAGGCACGTATTTTTCTCTGCCAGAAGCAGTTAGTAAAAAACTTTTAGGAACAAACTCAAGTTCTCCAGTAAATCTGTTTTTAGCTTGTACTACATTAGCTGTGCCAATTTTATTAACTTGTGCTCCAGGATTTTTCGATATAACACCAGATAATTCTTCAGGGTTATACATTCCACCAACACCATTAACAGTATAATATGCTTTATTTTTTAGTTGGTTACCTGAACGTATTAAAGCACCATTGTTTTGAAGTTTAGTTATTTGGTCTTCACTTAATAATTGCACTTTTCCAGGAGCGTTATCATCAGGAATACCGTCATCGTTTACATCTTGATAAATTGTGACCTCACTTACTTTACTGTTAGCTTCTGTGTACGGAGTAATATTGAACTCGTTTTGATACTGACCGACTTCTTGATCTGTTAAGAAAGTTACCCCATCTTGATCATCTACTTTATAAGGTTTCCTGTCTGCAGTTACCATAGCTTTTTCTAAAGCTTGTTTATTTTTTCTATCAGATATATACATATTTGCTGAAAAAGTTTTTATGTCTTGTAGGTTTTTTAATTCGATACTGTTCATAGTTTTTTGAAATTCTTTTTCTTCTTTCTTCTTTGAACCAGCATAACCTAGGAAAGCTTTAGAAAGTGCACCAGCCCAAGATTCATCATTTTCACCTGATTGTATTAACGAAGCACCAGCAACTAAAAATGGTAAAGTTTTGTCTGGTTCAGGTACTAATTTTTTTAAATCATCTGTGTTGTAAAATAATTTTGCTGCATCTTTATAAACTTCTATTTGATCTTCTGGTGTTAATCCGTCAGCAATCGCTAATGTATTAGCTATAGTATTTTGACTATTGAGATCTTCATCAGCATCTGACATGGATCCTGCTACACTTGCAGTGGTAAGTTTACTTAACAAATCATCAGCCTCATCAAGTGATACTGTATCCGCATCCACCCCTAGTTTCTGTAAACTTTCAGCTATATTTAGTTCTTGTTTAGCGTCAGCTAAATTTAAACTAGGTACACCTACCATACCCAAACCTTGATTGACCACCTCGTTTATATCCATACCTTGATCAAACAAAGTTTCTATTTCAGTTGGGCTTTCCGCCATTAATGAATCTAAACCCGTTCTTGGTGGTTGTTGATTTTCTTGAGGTATGGGACGCCTTATTTCTTGTTGTAATTGTTGTATTTGATCAGCGGTTAAACCAGTTTGTGAGATAATTATTTCAATCGGAGCACCTTGTAGTAATAAGTCTGAAGCTTTTTGTGCAGGGTTAAGCTGATTATTTGTGTTAAATGGTATGTTACCCCTTTTTAAAAGGTCCATGGGAAGGTATGTATCTTCTATATTATAAGCCATAACTAACCAATACCCGTATTACCACTACCATTAAAAGCACCGTATGCTGCTAAACCTGTTCCTAACATTTGCATAGCTGTATTACTAGCAGGAGCTGTAGCAGATGTCTGTGATATTTGTGTTCTACCTAACTGTGGAGCAAATTGAGCAGCAAGACCGCCTATACCTCCAAGAGTTTGCAACGGTAGGTTATATTGACCAACAAAGTCTCCATATTGTTGGTCTAAACCTCTTTGAGCTAGTCCTTGTTGCATACCACCTACACCTAATAGTCTGTTTATATCCATACCTTGCATGTTTTGTAAACCTTGACCTAAATTAGCATATTGTGCACCACCAGCTAAGCCTAACTGACCTGCTTGACTACCTACGTTGGTCATATCTCTTGCAGCACCACCGTATATATTAGCTAAATTACCAGATAAAGTTCCTAATCCACCTGCTGTAGTACCGATAGTACCTGCTAAATTCTGACCCAACCCTGCTTGTTGAACACCTGTTTGACCAAGTCTTGCACCTATGTCAGATTGTTGAGAACCTAAACTAGCTAATAACCCAGCTTGTTGTAACTGCCTATTTTGAGCGTTATTGAAACCAGCTGATCGTATGTCGCCTATTTGTTTTGCTGCACCTCTTGCCGCAGATTCTGTTAATTCTTCATTGAGTAACCGACCTCGTGAACCTCCAAAAGCTCCCGATGCAACTGCTGATGCATTTTGTGCATTTAAACCCCCAGCTAACCCTTCTCGAACATCTGTCATAGTTTGGTCTACTACTTGCTGCTCAAAAGGGTTGTAAAAAGATGAAACATTGCTTGGATCAACCACAGAACTAGCTTGGTTTAACCTATTTAAAGCACCCGCTTGTGTTCCTAAACCTGCTAATAAAGATCCTTGACCCAAATTTGTCGCAGAACCTGCTACACCAGGAGCACTTCTTAATAAATTAGAAGCTTCTGTAGTCCCCGACTGTCCAGTATTTACTGCGTTCTGTAGATAATTACTTGATTGGTTAAAAGCAGCATTTGAGTTGTTTAAACCTTGTTGAGTATATTGACCAGCTTGGTCCATATAGGGGCTGTAAGAACCTACCCCTTCATTAGTTAGATTAAAAGCATTTTGTTGCGTGGGGCTAAACCCTGCTATCCTATTGCCTCTATATGTATATGGATTAGCACCTTCGACTCCAAAACCTGATACTCTATTGACAAGTTCTTGGTTTAATAGTGGCATAATTCCAGGAACGTTTTGTCCTGGCACACCAGCAAAAAACTGTGCTAAATAATTCGGTGGTAGTTGTTCTAATCTATTATACGAATCTGCCATTATGCTCTTCCTAACCCCATATTTTCTGCTTTGTTTTCATTTTCAGACATCATTTTGTATAAATTTTCTATACCTTTGTCATGATCTCCGTCTCCTAAACCTTTTACGGCTTGTTTAGTCATTACAAACTCACCGTCTGCAAGTATAGCATTAACCGTGTCTTTATCTCCAGAACCATTAGGGTCTTCAATATCTCCACCTGTGTTCCTCAAATCTAATTCACCGCCCATATTAAAATTAGCCCTAGCAAACTCTGGGAACATTAATTTATTATAGTCTTCTGTACCTAGTGTCCTTTCTAAATATTCTGCTGTTGCTGGATCAAGGTTGTTTGTTCCCCTGAGCTTATTGCTTGGCATACCTGAGTAACCTCCACTGCCACCGATATTTGTGCCCTTAATAGCATAATCTGGTGTAATCGCTGGTGTTAATGGTCTTTGTAAATAACCGTCTAGCTCACCAGATGGTCCAGGCATGGTGCCTGGTTCTTCTGGTTCTCCATCTAAAATACCACTTCCAAATAATGGTAAACCTACTGCACCCATTTTTTGAAGAGTAGTTAAACCTTCGAAAGATTTGCCGATTCCTGGACCAACACCCCTTAGGCTGGCACCTGCGTCTTGGAAAAAACCACCTATGCCACCACTGCCTGCTACTCCTGGACCTATATTAGCAGGGTTAAGCAGAAACGTACTTTGAGTAGCACCGACCGCCCCGCCAGTTCCTGGAGCAACAGCGGTTGTGCCGAATGGGTTTAAACTTGCTAGACCTTGACCACCTTGTACTCCTAATCCTGTAGCTATACTACCTCCGACATACCCCATAGCAGCACCTTTAGCAGCACCTTCAAGTGTGCCGTGTTGAACTGCTCCACCTATTCCACCACCGATAGCTGCACCCATAGCAGCACCACCTGCTGGTCCGCCCACAGCAAAACCGATTGCTGTTCCTATAATTACTGCTGATTTTTTAATAGACTTCCCTACTTTTTTAAAAAAACCAAACTCAGGGACGCCAGTGATTGGGTTAAGTGAGTTCTCGAAATGACCTACGCTGTATTGGTTAGGGTTTAAATCGTGACGCTCAAAAGCGTCGAATAGTTGTCTTTTTAAAACTGGGTCATTAGCTATAGGTCTTGGTAAGACCATCTCACCTGTACTCAAGTGTCCAATTAATGTGTCACCGTAACGACCATGTATAGCTATACTTTCTAAACCTCGAGGATTCATATACTTATAATACTCCTATAATGAATAATACCTTTTTTAAGATCATAATACTATCCTTGTATTGCCGTTAGTTTTAACTGTGACAGAACCTACATCTCCTAAAGCTTTTACTCCATGTTCTTCTACAGGGTCTGTTATAGTTACCCAGTAGTCCCCAGTGTAAACTTCTAAAGATTGATTATTCGTGTTCCAGACAATACTGCCTTGATTAAATTTAGCTTGATTCTTATCTCTATCGTTTATTTGCCTCGTATTATCTGGGTCAAACTCCCCTAGATTTATTTCTAGTAACCTAATTAACCTATTATAAGTGTCTGAACTTACTGGTTCTTCGTAGGATAACGGTAGGGTTGAAACTAATAATCTACTCATCGTCTTCCGTCTGGTTTCACATCGAGACGAGTAGCCCCCAACCTCCATCCTGTGTTAGTGTTTTGAGAAACAGCGTCATCATCAGATTCTAACCTAAGTACCATCTGTCTTGCTCTTGCTCTTACATGAGACTGTTGTGTTGTACTTGTAATTATACTCGTACTATTAGTGGTAAGTGAATCTCCTGGAAAGTTTCGAGTTTTTAAAACTACGTTTACTTGTCCTTCAACACTGTTTTCTAAAAATTTTAAATCAGGTATAACTCTATTTACAAAAGCAAACTGTTCACCATCTCCAATATCAAAATCTGAACTTTCAATAAAAACATTAGTCATAGGGCTACCATCATCATCGAAACCTATTTCATGTTGGTATAGGTAGTTATCTTTTGTAGCGACAGGATATGCTTCTACACCTGTGTCTAACCAAGATGTTCTTTCTAACTGCCCATAAAACCATAAATTTTCTGCATAATTATAGACTGCATATCGATCAACCTCTTGACTAGAAGCAGAACAATAAAACCAACCTACTTCATCAAACTGTGTGTTTGTAAAACCAAAAACTTTAAAAGCCTGACCTGAATTAAAATCATCAAATACGTAACTTAACACAGAGCAAGGTATTTTTTTCACCGCTCCCGAATAAACATAAAAATTATCATAACCCATCCAAAAAACTCCAGTAGGAGCAGTAATGGCTGCTTTAGGAGCAATTAACCCAGTGTTTTCATTTATTAAATTTATGCCGAAAGTAAAAGGTGGTCCAATAAATTGCATACTGTATAAAGCTGTATCCGTCCAAACTAAAATTTCTTGTCTGGCTTTTACGCCTCCAATAATTTGACTACCTGAAGATAGTCTTAGACTACCTGCTGTGTTTGTGCTTAGTGGTTCAAACTCCAATTCATTTTCTTGATCACTAAACGCTATAAGCATAGGATCAATAGAACCAGTTCTAGAAGACCCAGATATTGGATCTGTCCCCAAAACTATTAGATGTCTATCTTTTTCTGAAGTAAGAACCTGTAACCCAACTGTCGGTACTAGATTAGCACCAGATATTGTTGATAGCTCAACCGCAGGTGTTGATGTTCCATTATTTTCTACCCACCTGTAGATACCTCCAGCCCTAGAGTTAATAATTAAATTTTCCCCATAATTATCATGCGACCACAAACGTAGCTGGTTTGTACTGGTTAGTGGACTTGCGCTCCCCCAAGTGCTTTGCCCCCAAAGACCAGCTCCCCAACCCGTAGAAGCTACGTAAACATCTAAACCTACATTTATTTCATAGGAACCATCCACACCAGATCCTCCGTTACCTGTATCACTACTGTTTGCTGTTATTGTTGAACTTGAAGTATCTTTAGCTGTTATAGTGTAGGTGTTACTTGTAAGGATCGAAACTATTTGATATTCTTGGTTAAGAACTGCAGCAGTTATATTACCACCTAAAGAAGAAGCTCCTTCTAATGTTACAAAGTCATTCGCAACAGCACCGTGATTTGAGTCTGTTACCGTTAATAAACTAGAACCATCAGTTGCAGAAAAAGTAATTGAATTAGTGCTGGTCTTTCTTATAGGTGTAATGTCTGCATATGTTGTTCCTTCTAAAATGTAGTATTTTAAATGAGTCCCTAAACCCAAGTATTTAGAACCTTCTAAAGAAACCCAATTTTTTAAAGCTCTTGCTGTGCCTAAATAGGTATCACTATTGATTTTTTCCCAACCACCTATTTTTTGAGGTCTACCGTTTTTAAATCTAACTAAGTTAACATCAAACCAACCACCTTCATTATCGTAGTCTGTTCCTTCTCTATTTATTCCAGGTTTAAATACAAACTTTGTTAAAGGCATTTAAACATTCTCCCATTGTTTTTCTTCAAACAATAGTGCTTCTGCTTCTCTGCGTCTAATTAAACCTTCTAAAACTTCCCCTTGACTTTTATTCCAGCGTTTCATTTGGCTAGGTACTGAATCGTAATCACCTTCATTTAAAACTTTAAGTAAGGTAGATTTTTTTAAGTTAGTCGGTCCTAAGTTATAAGTCCAACACACTAAAGAATCAAATTGATTTTGAGTTAGATCAACTTTTATTAAATTTTTCACGTAGTCTTCATACTCAGTTAACTCTTCTTCGAGCCATTCTTCTGCTTCACTGTAGGTACAGGTATCATTTTCTTTAACACCTTTAGTTCTGCCGTAAGCAATAGTTAGCACACCTGCTGGACAAAGATAAGCTTCTAATTCACACCCTTCAAATTTTTTTATCAAAGCTATTCCTTCTTTTGAGATGTGCATATTATTTCTCCGACGTATTAGTAGTGACTTTTTTATAATAGACCACAACTTCTTTAAGTTCATTTATATACCTTTTAAGTTCTTGCATGTTATATGCCATTAATTCGTAATCAGGTACAGACATTGCTAAAAACACTACTTGACCTTGGTCTTTCTCCACCCTTTTTAAAAACTCATCTATATTTTTATTAGAAACAACATACCAATACGGATCTTTTAAATCTATGCTCCTAGGCATAATCGGTTGAGCTATATTACGCTCTAAAGGTTTACTTACAATATCTATTTTCTTAGGAATCAGGCTGCAGCTGCAGACCATCATCAAGACTATCGATATTATTACTGTCTTTTTCAATGCTATCAAATACATTTTTTGTACCTTTGTTAATTCTAGTTTCTATTAATCCAGGTTTTGCAGCTGCAAGTTTGGTTAAATTGTGTCTCTTAAATATGTCTAAATATCTACTCATTTCTTTTTGAATCTCTTGATTCTTTTCCTGTATAGAAATTAACCCTTCTGTTTGTAGGGTAAAATCTTTTTGTAATGAATCTATAGCTTGTTTTTGTTCTTTGTCTCGTAGTTCAAAAGCTTGATTTAACTTAGATAAATTAGCATTTTGTACCCACAAAAAACTGCAGAGCATTCCTAAAACAGCTATGACCCCTATAAATATTTTACTCATAAGTATATATCTTTAATGCGTCGGTTTTACCCTTCACTTTAATCGGTTTCAATAATTGTAACTTATAATTAGATTTTTGTTTAGTGTTTTCACCAATTAATAAATCAGTACCTACTTCTTTTGTAGCAGACTCTAATCTTGCTGCGGTATTTACAGCGTCACCTATTGCGGTATAATCAAACCTAGATGAAGAACCCATATTACCGATCACTGCTTCTCCTGTGTTTATTCCTATTCCTATGGCTATCGCAGGTAAACCTTCTGCCTGGAGTTCTACATTAAGGTCTGACATATTTTGCCAAATATCTCTTGCACAATCAATAGCTGAATCTTCGTGATTATCTAAATCTAAAGGTGCGTTGAATATAGCCATCATCGCATCACCTATGTATTTATCAACCATACCACCGTGTTTTTGTACTGCTGCCTGTTGTGCAGTAAGAGCTTTGTTCATTATATAGGTAACTTCTTCAGGAGTCACTGATTCAGATAAAGCGGTAAACCCTCTAACATCAGTGAATAAAAACGTAGCTGTCTTTTTTTCTCCACCTAGTTTTAATAAATCTGGATTCTTTTGTAATTGTTTAACTTGCCTGGGATCTAGGTAGTGTTCAAATTGTTTTTTAATTTGTAGCCTAAGTTTAAATTGTTCTCTAAATCTTAAATAAAAAGCTACTGTGCCTATTATAAATTGGCTTATTAGTGTCCAAGATACATCTATTAATATGTTTTGTTTTAAGATATAGTACCCCCCAAGTGCGGTTATAAACATAACTACACCAAAACAAATAACACCTGTTGTAATTCCTAAGTTGCTTAACGCTACCCAAACCAACAACAAAGATATTATTAAAATTAAACTTTCAACGACTATACTGTAGTCAGGAATATATGGACTATTTTC
>JGI24004J15324_10000082_pt1 | contig 33103 bp, 47 predicted proteins | sample LinPmetageLP32_FD_15324 | JGI IMG/M metagenome (IMG submission 15324)
ACCATCTTGATGGAAACCACTATAATAATGTGCCAGGTAATGTGAAGACTTTCTGCAAACTTTGTCATGGTAAAAAGTCACTTGAAAATGGTGACTGTAATTCAAATAAATCTTCTGCTCGCAATATTGGATGAATAAAATCTTACTTGGGGACTCTCAAGAAGTCTTAAAAACTATTGGTGATGACATTGTGCATCTTACTTGCACTTCTCCTCCATATTATAATGCGAGGTCTTATTCTATTTGGCCCACTTATGAGGAGTATTTGCAGTTTCTTACTAATGTATTTGAACAAGTTCTGCGGGTTACTAAACCTGGAAGAATGTGTGCCGTCAATCTATCTCCTGTGATTCAGGCAAGAGAAAGTAGAGCACATGAGAGTAAGAGACTTGCTATTCCATTTCATTTCTTTTCCTTAATGGAGAAGATGGGATGGAAATATATTGATGATATTGTCTGGGTAAAACCAGAAGGTGCTGCTATCAATCGTAATGGTGGTTTCTATCAGCATCGTAAACCAGTTGCATACAAACCTAATATTGTAAGTGAGACTATTTTTATCTTTCAGAAAACAGCAGACTTCTTGATTGATAAAGTTGTTAGATCATATGAAGATGATATATTGGAACAGTCTTTAGTCAAAGAAGATTATGAAAGATCTAATGTTTGGAAGATTAATCCAGAGACTGCATCCAAACATCTTGCACCATATCCAAAGGAGTTGAGTGATAAGATTGTAAAATATTATTCTTATGTTGGTGACTTGGTTTTAGATCCTTTTATGGGATCTGGAACTACTGCTATTTCTTGTGTGGATAATGATAGACAATATCTTGGAGTAGAGTTGCATCAAGAATATGTTGATATGGCAGAAAATAGAATTGCCAAATTTAATCCTCTTGCTAAATTTTTATACAACTAAAAAATGAAGCATCACATACCTGACATCATTAAGAAAAACTGCTTTGATTGTTTCAAGAGTTTGAATGATGCTGAGAGAGCAGTTGTTTTACTTGGTGAGGATGAGTATCGTAAATCATTAGATCTTGATAATGATGATGCTCCCTGTTGGAAGATACCAAGTAAGGAATCCACAACATTTGTAGGTTGGAATCCTATGTGTATTCCAACAATGGATTACATAGTATGGAAACTAAAACGTCGTGAACAAATTGCGAAAGGAGAAATTTACTGATGGATTATAAGACTGCTGGTGTTGATATTATTAAAGGACGTTCTTTTGTAGAATATCTAAAGGTACTGGCACCTAAGATTGGTGGTTTTAGTGGAATGATGGAGATCCCATCAGGATATGAGAACCCTGTATTAGTATCTGGTGCTGATGGTGTTGGTACTAAAATGAATATCTGTAGGATTGCTGATGATTACAACACTATTGGTCAGGATCTTGTTGCTATGTGTGTCAATGATGTTATATGTTCTGGTGCTAAACCATTATATTTTTTAGACTATATCTCTGCCAAATCACTTGATAGTAATGTTAGTGATATTGTGTATGGAGTCAATATTGGTTGTGCTATGGCTGGAATGGAATTGATAGGTGGAGAAACTGCAGAGCATTATAGACAAAATGATTATGACCTTGCTGGATTTTGCACTGGTATTGTAGAGAAAAATGATATTGTTGATGGCAGTAATATCAGAGCAGGTGATGTAGTCATTGGTATTGAGAGTAGTGGTCTTCATAGTAATGGATACACTCTTGTCAATGATATGCTATCTAAAGATTTAATTTCCTATGAGGAGATGCCAGAACTGTTGAGACCAACCACCATCTATGCACGTCTAATCCAGCACCTGTTGGACGAAGTTCCTATTCTTGGTATGGCACACATTACTGGTGGAGGTATCCCTGAAAACCTTCCTAGGTGCCTTCCAAAGGGTCTGATTGTTGATGTTGATTATGAAGCATGGAATGTTTCAGAAATGTTTGAGACCATTCAACTTGCTGGTAATATTTCTGATGATGAGATGAGAAAGGTATTTAATATGGGTATTGGATTCTGCTTAGTTGTTCCAGCAGAAGTAGCACAACATACTAAAAGTCTTATTAGTGATACATCGTTTGGTATGAAGTCTTGGATTATTGGAGAAGTAAAGGGTGGATATTGATTCTCAAATTAAATTAGGTCATTTGCTTTTAAATGACAGAAAGTGTAGAACTTGTGGTGAAGTTAAAAATTTAATTGAAGGATTTTATAGAACAAGAAAAAATAGGGGAGCAGTTCCATCATCATATTCATATGAATGTAAAATGTGTACAATAAAAAGAATTGTAGAAAATAAAAAGAAAAAAGATTCTTTTTGTCACTGGACTTATCCTGATTGGTAAATAAGTTCACTCCATGTTTCCCCACTCAAATTTACAAAAAAACTAAATAATTTATAGTTAAAATCTGAGAATCGGAGAGAAATCACATGGCGACTCCTCAATTATCTCCAGGGGTACTGGTAAGAGAAATTGATCTTACAGCAGGCAGGGTCGAAGGAACTGTAGAAACTGTAGGAGCGATTGCTGGACCATTTCAATTGGGACCAGTAGAAGAAGTTACAAGAATTACCACATCTCAAGAGTTGCTATCAACTTTTGGATCACCACTATCCACAGATAGACAATATGAGTATTGGCTATCAGCATCTGAATACATGGGATATGGTGGTGTTCTATCAGTTGTAAGAACTGATGGATCAGCACTTAGAAATGCAAATAGGGGTGTAGGTATTGCTGCTACAACCACACTTAAAATTAAGAATTTTGATGATTATGAGCAAAACTATGAAACAGCAACAAACTATTATTACGCTGCAAGAAATCCTGGAGCATGGTCAAATAAGTTAAGAGTATGCTCTATTGATGGTCAGGCAGACCAAATCATTGGTGTAACAACAAATAGTCTTTCAGGTGTTGGTGTTACTGTTGGTTTTGGTGTAACAATTGGAATTAGCACTGATATTCCTGGAGATGGAACTACATCATCTTTCTCTGGATATCTTAAGGGTATTATTACAGGTGTAGCAACTGATTCAACAAACAGTGCATCTACATTTGATGTAAAAATTCTTGGAAGAGTAAGTACTGGTGGTAGTTTTGCACAAATTGATTATGAACCAAATAATGCTGGTGCTTCAATTAAAAACACTGGAACTATTACAATTGTTGGAAGTGGAACAAATGCTGTTCCTGTCAAATCAGCAACTGTTACATCAGTAAGTATTGCTGATTGGTATGATAATCAAACTTTAGGATTATCAAACTCAACTGTTTTCTGGAAGTCAATAGCACCTAGACCATCAACTTCAAATTTTGTATCAGCAAGAGGTGGAAGATTTGATACAATTCATGTTGCTATTGTAGATGATGCTGGAGTAGTAACTGGTGTTCAAGGAAATATTCTTGAGAAATTTAGTGGACTCTCAAAAGCAAAAGACTCATTATTTGATGCTCAGAATCCAGTAAAAAATTACTATAAGGATTACATTTCTCAGAATTCTGCTTATGTATTTGCTGGTGCAAATCCATCATCTGCTGTTGATACTGCCTCCAATGTTAATCCAGTAGCAACTGGATTCTCAACAAACTTTACAGCAAATACTAAAGGTGCTGGACTTTGGGGTTTAAATGCTACTAATGTAACATTCACTGGTCTTGGAGCATTAAGTTTAGAATTTGGTGGTGGAGTAGATTATTCTGCTAATAATGGTATGAATGCCACACTTGGTAATTTAAAAACTGCATATGATTTGTTCCGTAATAAGGATACAGCACCTGCAGATTTCATAATGATGGGTCCATCATGCAGTACAGAAATTGAATCACAAGCAAAAGCAAACCTTTGTATAGCAATTGCTAATCAAAGAAAAGACTGTATTGCTACCATTTCTCCACATAGAGCAAATGTTGTAAATGTAACAAATTCTGAAACTCAGACATCTAATGTTGTCAATTTCTTCTCTGCACTGACATCTTCTTCTTTTGCAGTCTTTGATTCTGGTTACAAGTATGTATTTGATAGATTTAATGATGTATTCAGATACCTTCCATGTAATCCTGATACAGCAGGTTTAATGGTAAGAACTGGTGTAACTGCATTCCCTTGGTTCTCACCTGCTGGACAGCAAAGAGGTTCTCTTAATAATGCAGTAAAACTTGCATACAATCCATCTAAGGATCAAAGAGATACAATTTATAGTGCCAGAGTTAATCCAATTATCAATCAAGGTAATGGAGCACTATTATTTGGAGATAAAACTGCATTATCATTTGCTTCAGCATTTGATAGAATCAATGTTAGAAGATTGTTCATTAGTGTTGAAGAAGCAATAGAATCTGCTGCTGAAGCATCTCTATTTGAAATTAATGATGCAGACACTAGAGAATCATTTGTTAACATTATTACTCCATTTTTGAGAGAAATTCAGACAAACAGAGGTATTGAAAACTTTAATGTTATCTGTGATGGTTCAAACAACACACCATCTGTTGTTGATAATAATGAATTTAAGGCTGATATTTTCATTCAACCTACTAGATCTATAAACTTTATTTCACTATCCTTTGTGGCAACAAGGGCTGGTATTAATTTTTCTGAGTCTGTTTAGTAACTAATTAAAAAGGAGAATCAAAGAACATGGCTACTACAAAAAGAACATCAATCACTCAGTTTAAAAATAGATTATCGGGTGGGGGCGCTCGCCCTAATCTATTTGAAGTAAACTTTCCATCATTCCCNGCAGGNATAAATNAACAATATGAATCAGGANNTGCATGGGATGCNNNCTTAAAAAAGAATTTTAGATTTATGTGTAAAGCAGCTCAGCTGCCTGGATCATCTATTCCTGTTGTTAGTGTCCCATTTAGAGGAAGAACTCTTAAAGTTGCAGGTGACAGAACTTTTGAAGATTGGACTATTACTGTACTTAATGATGAAGATTTTACACTAAGAACTGCTTTTGAAAAATGGGGTAATGCAATTGCAAAATTAGATGATGGAACTGGTATTGCTAAACCAGGAGCATATATGACAAATGCTTCAGTCAAACAACTTGGAAGGGGTATTGATCTTAACAACACTAATAATAATGAAGGTAAAGGTGATGAGATGATTGTATTGAGAAATTACACTTTTGTTGATCTATTCCCAACAGAAATTTCTCCAATTGAATTAAGTTATGATAGTTCAGATACTATTGAAGAGTTTACTGTAACTTTTGCATATCAATACTTTGTAGCTGGATACAAATCTGATGGTAAAAATTCTGCTGCTGACCCATCTCTTGGGTTAATTCCTGCACAAATTGCTGATGATGCAGAAGGCACTGATACTGTTTAGAGCTAAATACAAAGAGCACAAAAACTCCTAGTATATAATAATGGCAAGATTATTTGGATTTTCAATAGAAGATTCTGAAAAAACGCCACCTGGTGTAGTATCTCCAGTTCCTCCTAACAATCAGGATGGATCGGAGAACTACATTAGCAGTGGTTTTTTTGGTTCTTATGTTGATATTGAAGGCGTATATAGAACTGAAAATGATCTAATTAGAAGATATAGGTCAATGGCATTATATCCAGAGACTGATAGTGCTATTGAAGATATTGTAAATGAAGCAATTGTATCAGATACAAATGATAGTCCAATCACAATTGAATTATCAAATTTAAATGCTAGTGATGGCATAAAGAAAAAAATTAGAGAAGAATTTAAACATATTTGTGAACTTCTAGATTTTGATAAGAAAGCACATGAAATTTTTAGAAATTGGTATGTTGATGGGAAATTATATTACAATAAAGTAATTGATCAAAAAAATCCCACAAAGGGAATACAGGAATTAAGATATATTGATGCTTCTAGAATGAAGTATATTCGTCAAGTTAAAAAAACTAATAATGATAATTTAAATAATCTTCGTACCAGTAAAGAAAATCCTGCAAATTATGATTTTCCTGATATTGAAGAGTACTTTATGTACAATCCTCAAGTAAGCACAGGATATTCTAATAATACTAATAAAGGAGTAAAATTAACAAGAGATTCTGTAACTTATTGTACTTCTGGTTTAGTTGATAGAAATAAAGGAAATACACTCTCTTGGTTACATAAAGCAATTAAACCTCTCAATCAATTAATGATGATTGAGGATTCACTTGTAATTTATAGATTATCAAGAGCACCTGAAAGAAGAATTTTTTATATTGATGTTGGTAATCTTCCAAAAGTAAAAGCAGAACAATATCTGCGTGATGTAATGATGCGTTATAGAAATAAACTAGTGTATGACTCAAACACTGGTGAAATTCGTGATGATAAAAAACATATGTCAATGATGGAGGACTTCTGGTTACCTAGAAGAGAAGGTGGTAGAGGCACTGAGATTACTACACTTCCAGGTGGTCAGAATCTTGGAGAAATAACTGATATCAATTATTTTCAGAAGAAACTTTATAGATCTCTAAATGTTCCAGAGACAAGATTACAAACTGATGGTGGATTTTCTCTTGGAAGATCATCAGAAATTTTAAGAGATGAAATTAAATTTTCAAAATTTGTTGGTAGATTGAGAAAAAGATTCTCATCTATGTTCAGTGATATGTTAAAAACTCAACTTATTTTAAAAAATATTGTAACCCCAGAAGATTGGGAATCAATGTCTGATCATATTCAGTATGATTTCCTTTATGATAATCATTTTGCTGAGTTAAAAGATGCAGAACTATTGACTGAAAGATTAACTCTGGCACAAACTGCTGAACCATATGTTGGAAAATTCTTCTCTCAAGATTATCTAAGAAGAAATATTCTTCGTCAAACTGATCAAGAAATTATTGAACAGGATCAACAAATTAAAAAAGAAATTGAAGAAGGAATAATTCCAGATCCAAATGCAATAGAAGTTGATCCAGTTACTGGTCAACCATTAACTGGTGCTATTGATCAACCACCTCAAATGCCAACTTCTCCAAAATCACCAGAAGCATCTGGAGATGAAATTGAAACTCCATCTGGTGGGGAAATATAAATAAAAACAAACATAACATTTAAACATGGATGAATTAATGGATTTATTGGTGAAGGATGAATCACCTTCTCAAATTAGTGATAAAATAAAGGACATTTTATACTCAAAAAGTGCTGAGAGAATTGATGGTGTAAGACCAAATATTTCCTCTGCAGTATTTGATGATCAGCAAGCAGAAGAAGAATTAGATTCTGAAGATGAAGTTGAACAAATTGAACAAGAAGAAGATTAACTAAATAAGTATAAGATAAATTAGATTTATAGTAATGTCTGCCCTAAAACCAGTTGGTGTAAATACTTTTTTTGCTACTTCTACAACTTCTGCCAGATCAGAAGCTATAAGTCAACAAACTGATACTATCAGAGTTGTTTGCGAAGGTGTTGGAGCACATGTTGCAATTGGAACTTTACCTGTATCAACAGTTGATAATTTTTATATTGGGGTCCAAGATGCAACTAATATAAGTCTTGGCCCTGTTGCTTCACAAAGAGTGGTAGGTATTACAACAGGAACATCAACAATAATTGATTTTCCAGAGGGAACTGGCAGTCCTTTTGGAATTGGTGATGCAGTAACTCTAACAGTTGATGGTGGATCACAATCCTATTATGATTTTAGTCATAAGATTGTGGATTCAATAGACACCACAATAGGTGCTGATGGTTTCCATGGAACAAGAATTACTGTTGGTAATGATTCTTCAGGAATTGTAACTGCATTTGAGGCTCCATATGCCACTCTTAGAAAATCACTAATGTTTGCTGCCAAATCGCAAGCAAGCACTGGAAAAGTATTCATTCAACAAGTTCAGGTCTCATGAAATTAATCAGAGAAGAAATAGAAACAGTTGACTTCATTGTAGAAAGTGTAGGTGGCAAAAAGTCAATGTTTATTGAAGGCATCTTTCTGCAAGGTGACCTTCAAAACAGAAATGGTAGATTGTATCCTATGAATGTCCTTAGAAAGGAAGTTCAAAGATATAATGAGAACCATGTAAAGGCTGGTAGAGCATTAGGTGAACTGGGACATCCAGAAGGACCAACTGTTAATCTTGACAGAGTATCACATAAAATTGTTTCACTTAGAGAAAGTGGAAGTAATTTTATTGGAAAAGCAAAACTATTAAGCACACCAATGGGTAAGATTGCCCAAAATTTAATTGATGAAGGTGTTAAACTTGGAGTTTCTTCAAGAGGAATTGGATCATTAAAACCTACAAGAGAAGGTGTTAATGTAGTTGGTGATGATTTCATGCTAGCAACTGCTGCTGATATCGTTGCTGATCCCTCCGCTCCTGATGCATTTGTTGAAGGAATTATGGAAGGAAAAGAGTGGATTTGGGATGGTGGCATATTAAGAGAAAATATTGCTGCTAAGACATATAAGGAAATTAATACCCTTGTCACCCAAAGACAATTGGATGAGAAAAAATTAGACTTGTTCAATAATTTTCTCAACAACCTTTAAGGTTGTTATTATACTAAATAAATATAGATTTTAAAAGGTTAAACGGAGAGTTACAAATGTCTCGTGGAGATCTACAAGAAATGGAATCAGGCACTAAACAATCCAGAACTGCTGTAAATTCTGGTGCCAAAGCTGGCGATGGTATGGACACATCAGTTGCTGGAACTTATGAAGATTTGGGTGGTCCTACCCCTGAAAATTACAGAACAGATGATGATTCTGCGAAACTCAAAGAACCTAAAATTAAGACAGTAAAGGATATTGTTAATAAGGGTGCAAAGTCAGCTGAATCCATGAAAGGGGTTAAGGAAGGAGAAGAACTTGATACTGATGAAGTTCTTGAAGAAGAAACTACAGAAGAGGAAGTGGTAGAAGAAGAAACTGAAACCACAACTGAAGAATATGACATTGATGAAGATGTTGCTGCTCTTCTGGGTGGTGAAGATCTCTCAGAAGAGTTCAGAGAAAAAGCAAAAGTTATCTTTGAAGCTGCTCTGAATTCTAAAGTAAAAGAAGTCCAAGAAACTCTGGAAGAGCAATATGCTGCCAGAATTTCTGAAGCAACTGAGGAACTTAAAGTTTCTCTTGAGGAAAGAGTTGATTCTTACCTTGAGTATGTTGCTGAAGAATGGATGAATGAAAATGGACTTGCTGTAGAGCAAGGACTTAAGACTGAAATGACTGAGAGTTTCCTCTCAGGCATGAAGAGTCTTTTTGAAGAACATTATGTATCAATCCCTGAAGATAAATATGATGTGCTGGAAAGCATGGTAGATAAACTTGATGACATGGAGACCAAGCTCAACGAGCAGATTGAGAAAAATGTTGGACTAAACAAGAGACTCGCTGAGTCTGTTGCTGACAGTATTCTTGATCAAATCTCTGAGGGTCTAGCAGACACTCAAAAAGAGAAACTCGCATCACTTGCTGAAAGTGTTGAGTTTGAAAGTGAAGAAGAATATCGTGAAAAACTGGAGACTCTAAAGGAGTCATATTTCTCCAGAGCAACTCCAACTGCAAAGACTCAATCATCTCAAACCCTTTCTGAGGGTGTAGATAGTACTCCTGCTGAAGTTACCACTTCCATGGATGCATATCTGAAGACTTTGGGTGCTTTTAGCAAATAAACTGAATTTAACATTAATTCAAACTAACAACTTTTAGAGGTAAACGCAAATGTTCCAATCAGAACATCTGCAGGAAAAGTGGAGTCCACTTCTCAATTATGAAGGTCTTGATCCAATCAAAGACAATCATAGAAGAGCAGTCACCGCTGTCCTGCTGGAAAACCAAGAAAAATTTTTAAAGGAAGAGCAAGCTTTCTCATCAGGAATCAACCTGATGGAATCACCAACTAACTCTGCTGGATCTGGCGGATTTAGTGGTTCAGCTACTGCTTCAGGACCTGTTGCAGGTTTTGACCCTGTTTTGATCTCGCTGATCAGACGTGCAATGCCAAATTTGGTTGCATATGATCTTGCAGGTGTCCAACCAATGTCTGGTCCTACAGGACTTATCTTTGCTATGAGATCTAGACTGCAGAATCAGTCTGGAACTGAAACCTTCTATGATGAAGTAGATTCAGCATTCTCTGGTCAGGATGATGGTCTTAACCTAACTGGTGGATTTGCTGATGGTAATGCTGGTTTAGGTACAACAGCACAAGCTGGTTCTAACCCCTCAGTTCTCAACCCTGTTGGTTCAGCCTCTTCCACTGGATACAGTGCTGGTGGCGGAATGACCACTGGTGAATCTGAGAATCTTGGATCAGGTGCTGGTGATCTATTCAACCAGATGGCCTTCTCTATTGAGAAAGTCACTGTAACTGCTAAGAGCAGAGCTCTGAAAGCAGAATACTCACTGGAACTGGCTCAGGATCTTAAGGCCATTCATGGTCTGAATGCTGAAGCAGAACTTGCTAACATTCTCTCTACTGAAATCCTTGCTGAGATCAACAGAGAAGTTATCAGAACAATCTATAAGGTTGCTGAACAAGGTGCTGTTTCTAACACTGCTACTGCTGGTGTTTTTGACCTGGACGTTGACTCCAATGGTAGATGGTCTGTTGAGAAGTTCAAAGGACTTCTGTTCCAGATTGAGAGAGATGCTAATGCCATCGCACAAAGAACTCGTAGAGGGAAGGGCAATATGGTCCTATGCTCTGCTGATGTTGCTTCTGCACTCACCATGGCAGGTATCCTGGACTACACCCCTGCACTCAACTCTAACCTTAATGTTGATGATACTGGCAACACATTTGCTGGAACCATTAATGGTAAGTTCAGAGTCTACATTGACCCATATGCTGCAAACCTAGCTGCTGCTAACAGTGCAGTTGCTTCTGGTAACCAGTACTATGTTGTTGGTTATAAGGGTTCTTCCCCTTATGATGCAGGTCTGTTCTACTGCCCATACGTTCCTCTTCAGATGGTTCGTGCAGTTGGAGAGAACACCTTCCAGCCCAAAATTGGCTTTAAGACCAGATATGGTCTGGTTGCTAACCCATTTGCTGAAGGCACTACTCAGGGTCTTGGAAGACTCAGAGTCAACTCTAACCGCTACTACAGAAGAGTTTCTGTTAAGAACCTGATGTGATTTACAGAGGAGGTCATGAAAATCATGATACTTCTCACACATCTTTCAAAAGGACCCCAGTGGGGTCCTTTTTTTACGCAATAAATACATATAAAACTCATGGTTAGAACTAGACAAGATACAGTTAGAAAACCTATTGCTAGTCAGTTAACCAATAGAAATTTTCTTTCTCCAACTGGATTTAAATTTAACATCACCAGATCACCAAAAGTAACATATTTTGGTAACATGGTAAATATTCCTGGTATGACACTAGGAGTTGTTCAACAACCAACATATCTTAAAAATATTCCTAGACCTGGTGAAATAATAGAATTTGAAGATTTAAGTTTAAGATTTTTAGTTGATGAAAGTTTAGAAAATTATATTGAAATACAGAATTGGATTAGAGGTTTAGGATTTCCAGATAGTATAAGTGAAATCTATGATTTTCAAGATCAAGATAAAGTTGCTCCAAATAATTTAAATAGCGAAATAAATTTATTTTCTGATGGAACTCTTACTATTTTAAACAACATTAACAATCCAATTTTTAATGTAAATTTTTCAGGATTGTTTCCATATTCACTTTCTACTTTAACTTTTGATGCTACTCAAACTGATATTGAGTACTTTACAGCAGAGGTTAATTTCAAGTATACTATATACGATATTGAAACTCTTTAAATAAATGATTGATTTGGATGGAATCCAAAAAATGTGGAATAATGACTCAAAAATTAATCCTGATAATTTACACACAGAATCTTTAAACATTCCTGTATTACACTCAAAGTATTCAGAAATGTTCAATACTATTCTCCTTTTAACCAAGAAAGCTCAACAACAAAAGAAAAATATTCGTCATGAGAGATATGAATACTATTCAGGAAAAGCAGAACCTGAAGTTTACACAAAAAATCCTTTCCCTAAGAAAGTAAGAGACAAAGATACTATGCAAAAGTATTTGGATGCAGATGATAGATTATCTACTGTTTCTTTAAAAATTGAATATTATGAAACAATGCTTAATTACTTAGAAAGCATTCTTAAACAAATTTCCAATAGAACATATCAAATTAAAAACGCTATAGAGGTAATGAAATTCAATGCAGGATATGGATGAGTCAAATTTACCTGATTTTACCATGTATGTCACCATTGATGATGTAAGAGTATTGCATTATTCTGTAGAAGAAGCAATTAGAATGTGGCCAGGTTCTCCTGCCAGACCACATGAGGAACAAGAACAGATGTGGAAAATAAGAGATCACTTATACAGAATGATATTAGATTATTCTTTTGAACACAACTAATAAATAGTTGTAAGGCGTGATTTCATTATGACAGATTTGATTATTCAAAAGGTAAATGAAGTCTATCTTCAAGTAAAAACACAACCTCATATTGAATATGAGTTAAGAGATAGATTTACTTTTGAGGTTCCTAATAAAAAGTTTATGCCTCAGTATAGAGGTAAGTATTGGGATGGTTACGTCCATTTGTTTAATATGAAAACAAAGAGGATCTATGTTGGTCTTCTTGATAAGATAGTATCTTTTTGCGAGCAGTCAGGATATAGTTATAAGTTTGAAGATAATAAATTTTATGGTTTACCATTTGAAGTAAATGATTTTATTTCTCATGGTGGAGTGAAAGATTATATGAAATCTATCACATCATTTAAACCAAGAGATTATCAAATTGATGCTGTATATGATGCTTTAAGGTATAATAGAAAACTTCTAATATCACCAACAGCGTCAGGTAAGTCATTAATGATTTACTCTATAGTTAGATATTTTGTTGGTACTAATAGAAAGATATTACTTGTTGTTCCAACTACATCTCTAGTAGAACAAATGTTTAAAGATTTTCAAGATTATGGTTGGGATGCTGAAAATCACTGTCATAGAATATATGCTGGAAGAGAAAGAATCAATACTAATGAAGTAACTATTACAACTTGGCAATCTGTATATAAACTTGATAGAACTTTTTTTGAAGAATATGATGTAGTGATTGGTGATGAAGCTCATTTATTTAAGAGCAAGTCTCTTATTCAAATTATGGATAAGCTTCATCATGCAAAGTACAGATATGGATTCACTGGAACTTTAGATGGCACACAGACCCATAAGTGGGTGTTAGAGGGACTGTTTGGACCATCGTATAAAGTCACTCAAACTAAAAAATTAATTGATGAAGGTCACCTTGCTACATTAGATATTCAGTGTTTAGTTCTCAAATATAAACCAGAGAAGTTTGATACTTATGAGGATGAAATACAATTTCTTATATCCAACGAAAGAAGAAATAAATTTATTACCAATTTATCACTGGACTTGAAAGGGAACACCTTGATACTTTACAGTAGAGTAGAGACACATGGTGCTGTATTGTTTGATTTAATAAATAAAGGTGCTACCGTTAATAGAAAAATATTCTTTGTTCATGGTGGTGTAGGTGCTGAGGACAGAGAAAAGGTAAGGGAAATAACAGAGCAGCAGAATGATGCAATCATTGTTGCCTCTTATGGAACTTTTAGTACAGGAATCAATATTAAAAATCTACACAATGTCATTTTTGCCTCTCCATCAAAATCGCGTATTCGCAATTTACAAAGTATTGGTAGAGTCCTAAGAAAAGGCAAAAACAAAGTCAAAGCAAAACTTTATGATATTGCTGATGATTTGACTTTAGGATCAAGAAAAAATTATACACTAAATCATTTTATTGAAAGAGTGAAAATTTATGTCCAAGAACAATTCAATTATGAGATTATTTCAATTAATATTAAAGAATAAGGAGGTTTTGTATGATAGAAGACGATTTCTATGCAACAATAAAAATTAAATATAGTGGTGAAGAAATATTTGCCAAAGTAGCAGCATCTGAAGAAGATGGAAGAACTATGCTTCTTGTATCAAATCCAGTATGTATTGAAGAAGTTAAACTGAGAGGCCAAGTTGCTGGTTATAAGTTTGAACCATGGTTAAAAACTACTACTGAAGATATGTTTTTAATGAACTTAGATGATGTTTTAACAATGTCTGAATCAGAAGATATTGAAATGATAATTTATTATCAAGACTATATTAGAAAATCACAAAAAGGAAATAAAACTATTCCAGATAGAAAAATGGGATATATATCTAGCGTAATTGAAGCAAAAGAGATATTAGAGAAGATCTTTAATATTGACTCATCTAAGAATATTAATAGCTAAGCCTGTATCTCAAAGGCAACAAACCCATTCTAAACACTAATTCAATTATTGTCAAGCTTGATATAATGATTAAAATTTGATATAATATAATCAAATAATATTTAATTATGTCATCTGTTAAACATTCGTATGGAACCATGAATAAACCAAAAAAGTCAGAACATTATGTTAATAACAAAGACTTTTTAGGTGCTTTGGAAAATTACTTTGCTAGAGTACAGAGAGCAAAAGATAAAGGATTAGAAAAACCACAAATTCCAAGATATATTGGAGAGTGTTTTTTAAAGATTGCTAATCATTTGTCATACAAACCAAACTTCGTGAACTATATGTTCAAGGATGATATGATTTGTGATGGTATTGAAAACTGTGTAAGGTATATCCACAATTTCAATCCAGAGAAATCTAAAAATCCATTTGCATACTTCACTCAGATTATCTACTATGCATTCTTGAGAAGAATTCAACAAGAGAAGAAGCAACTGGAAATAAAAAATAAGATTTTGGAGAAGACCAACTTTGATGAGGTCTTTGATGCTAATGAGATTGACATTAATAACTATGCGGACTATAATCAAATTAAGGATAATGTCCATTCTAAAATTCGTTATTAATGAAAGTTGCTATCATTACTGATACTCATTATGGAGCTAGAAAAGGTTCTAAACTTTTTCATGATTACTTTGAGAAATTTTATAATGATATCTTTTTTCCAACTATAGATGAACAGAAGATCACCACTATAATTCATATGGGTGATGCTTTTGATAGTAGAAGAGGTATTGAATTTAAGTCTCTTGATTGGTCAAAAAGAGTTGTATTTGATCCCATAAAAGAAAGAGGGATTACTATGCATCTTATGGTAGGAAATCATGATGCTTATTATAAGAATACTAATGAGATTAATGCTGTTGATCTTTTGTTGAAAGAATATGAAAATATTAATGTATACTCTAATCCTCAAGAAGTAACAATAGGTGGATTGAATATTTTATTTGTACCATGGATTTGTGAAAATAATGAAAAGGAAACTAATAAACTTCTTAAAAGTTCAAATAGCAAATGTGCGATGGGGCACCTTGAACTCTCTGGATTTAGAGCTCATAGGGGATGCATCATGGAGGATGGTTATGATCGCAAGTTATTTGAGAAGTTCACCCATGTCTTTTCAGGGCACTACCATACTAGATCAGATGATGGAAAGATCTTCTATTTGGGAAACCCATACGAAATGTACTGGAACGATGTTGGTGATAGGAGAGGATTCCACATCTTTGATACAGAAACTCTGGAACATGATCCAGTAAATAATCCATACACAATGTTTGAAATTTTGTATTATGATGATGAACCAGCAACTCTTTTAGATGCAAGACCTTACGAAAATAAAATTGTTAAGATAATTGTTCGTAATAAACCAAGACCAAAAGAGTTTGAAAAATTAGTTGACAAGTTACTTTCTGCTGGTGTTGCTGATTTAAAAATTGTTGAAAATTTTCAACTCAATGAATCAGAAGAATTTGAAATTGAAGAATCTGAGGACACACTTTGTATCCTTGATAGATATATTGAAGAATCTGAAACAGATCTTGATAAAATTTTTATTAAGAATCTTATGAGGAAAACATATCAAGAAGCAGTAGAATTGGTATAATGTTTATTATTACTGTGCATGGGAAAGAAAAAGAAGGAGCATATTCAGTAATAGATGATGATGGAGAGCAAGTTCTCTATTTGTTTGATGAAATTGATGATGCTATGAGGTATTCCATGCAGTTAGAAGAACTTGGATATCCTGAAATGAATGTTCTTGAAATAGATAAAGAAGTCATGTTGAAAACATTAGAGATGCATGACCATAAGTATGCTATTATTACACCTAATGATATTGTAATTCCACCAGATAACGCTAATGATTACATTTGAAAAAATTACTTGGAAAAATTTTCTCTCTACAGGAAATCAACCAACTGAAGTGATTCTTAATGATAAACCAACCACTCTTATCATTGGTTCAAATGGTGCTGGTAAGTCAACAATTCTTGATGCGTTAACTTTTTCTCTTTATGGAAAGTCCTTCAGAAAAATTAATAAATCTCAATTAATTAATACAACTAACGAAAAAGATTGTTTTGTTGAAATTGATTTTATTGCTAATGGAAATAATTGGAAAGTTCAAAGAGGGATAAAACCTAATATATTTAAAATTTTTAAAAATGGTGAGGAACTAGATCAAAATTCATCAGCTGTTGAGCAACAAAAAATCTTAGAACAAAGTGTTCTAAAAATGAATTATAAATCTTTTACCCAAATTGTAATTCTTGGTAGTAGCACATTTGTTCCATTCATGCAACTTCCAGCCTCTAGTAGAAGAGAAGTTGTTGAAGATTTACTTGATATTAAAATATTCTCTTCAATGAATAATCTTATTAAAGATAAGATCAGATCATTAAAAGATGATATCAAAACTTTAGAACTGAAAAAAGAAAGTTTGAAAGATAAAGTTGACATGCAGAAGAATTTTATCAATCAAATAGTAGATCAAGCAGAAGAAGATGTAAATAATAAAAATAATTTCATTAATAAGTTGATGGATGAGATGGAAACTCTCATGAAAAAGACTGAATATATGGATGAAGAAGTTAAAGACAGTCAACTAAGACTTGGAAAGTTTGAGAATGCTACTCATAAGTTAAAAGAATTTGGAAATATTAAAGGAAAATTATCTCAAAAAATATCTACAATAGTTAAGGAACATAAGTTCTTTAATGATAATAGGGTTTGCCCTACTTGTGATCAACACATAGAAGAATCATTTCGCGTAAATAGAATTAAGGACTCTCAAATTAAAGCAGAAGAGTTGCAAAGGGGTTATAAAGAACTCCAAGAGGCAATTAAAGAGGAAGAGGATAGAGAGTCCTTTTTTAAAAAAATATCTGGAGAACTTACTCTACTACTTAATGGCATTAATCAAAACAATTCTCACATCATTAGTTGTCAAAAACAAATCAAGAGACTTGAATCAGAAATTCAAACTATTACCAAACAACTTGAAAATAGAAATTCTGAAAATGAAAAATTAGAAAACTTCAGAGTAAGTTTAGAGGACACATATAAAAAACTAGCAGATAAGAAAGAACAAGTTTCTTATCATGATTTTACCTACAGTCTTTTAAAAGATGGTGGAGTTAAAACTAAGATTGTTAAAAAATATCTGCCTCTCATTAATCAGCAGGTAAATAAATATCTTCAAATGATGGATTTTTACATCAACTTTAAACTTGATGAAGAATTTAATGAAACTGTTGAATCTGCTATCCATGAAGATTTTTCTTATTCTTCATTTAGTGAAGGTGAAAAATCAAGAATTGACTTAGCACTTATTTTTGCATGGAGAGAGGTAGCAAAGTTTAAAAACTCTGTTAATACTAATCTTATGCTTTTTGATGAAGTCTTTGATTCTTCTCTTGATGGTTTTGGTACAGATGAATTTCTAAAAATTATTAGATATGTCGTAAGTGATGCTAATATTTTTGTGATATCTCACAAAAATGGAATGGAAGACAAATTTGAAAGTGTCATAAGATATGAAAAAATCAAAGGATTTTCACATAAGATATAATCCATCTGATAAAAAAATAATAGCTGAAATAATAAATGGATACTTCAATCATGAAGTTCCAGATAATATTTTACCCTCTTGGTTTAAAGGAAATGAATATTCCAAATTGGATCCACCATTCAAAGAAGGATAAGAAGAGGACACTTAAACCTCAAGCACTACGTCAACGTAAAGAAGCATTACGTAATCTCAAGAAAAAACTAAGTATAACAAGAACTTCATTAAGTTAGCATACGCTGACTAAATAGTAGAGTGAGTAGGAGGATTAAACTTATGCATAACTTGATATCCAGAAATGAACTTGCATCATGGAGATGGGACGAAAAGAACACATCCAACGAAAAATACGATCAAGTGTCTGATTACTTCCAATGCATTTCAGAATGTGGAATTATAGATCAAACAGCAAGGAGGTTTTGCAGGCACATTCTCACAGATGATTAAATAATTTTATTTTCCAAAAATAGGAGAAACCACTAAAGTCCCCTTTGATGATATCAGAGGGGATTAGTTACGATAAATAAAATGTAGGTCTAGAAGAATATGAAAAAGTTTTCTGATTTTTTACTGGAAAGTGAGCAACAAGGTGCTTTAGCATCTCACCTTGCAAGAACTGCTGCTGACAGATCTGCTAAATCTGGAACAGTAGGAGGATCTGTTGCCAAATTTAAAAAAAGAAGAAAAACTGGACTAGGCAGTGCTGCTATGAATCTTGCTAAGAGAGCAGGGCAAAGTATTAAAAATTCTGGCAAGGGTGCAAACACTACTTCAGATACTACTTACAGAGGAAAAGGTGCAGGTAGAGTAGAGGTGGTTGGTAAAAAGGCAGAACCAAAAGGATCTACAAAGGCTTTAAAACCAGCATCAGATAGATCTGCGATAAAGCAAGGAGCAAAGAAAATTGCATATAAAGCTCTTGGATCAGCAGTGAAAAAAGCAGCACTAAAAGCAGCATCAGATAGAAAGAAAATTTCTAGTTCACCTAACAAATCTACATTACCTGCTGCTGCAGTAGATAGAAAGAAAATTTCTAGTTCACCTAACAAATCTACATTACCTGCTGCTAAGAAAGCACTACCTCCTGCTAAGAAAGCATTACCTGCTGCCAGATAAAAAAGTGTACACTGCCCTCCCACAAAGGAGGGTTTTTTAGTATGATATGGAAGTATAGAACAAATACATGATCAATCACGAAATCAAAGCACAACTTGCCAAACTGCTTGCTACTGAAGATTTGGTGGTTGAACATAAAAATATTGGAACAGCACAATTTGATGTAGAAAAACGCATTCTGACTCTACCTATTTGGAATAAAGCATCAAATATTGTTTATGATATGCTTGTTGGTCATGAAGTTGGACATGCGCTCTTTACCCCTAATGAATGGGACTATGAAGTCCCACGTGGCATTGTGAATGTCACTGAGGATGCTCGTATTGAAAAACTTATGAAACGTAAGTATCCTGGTCTTCATAAGTCCTTTAATGGTGGATATGAAGAACTAGCAGAGCAAGATTTTTTTAATATTGAAAATGAAGATATTGAATCAATGAATCTTGCTGATAGAATTAATCTTTATTTTAAAATTGGAAAATTTGTTGATATATCATTTAATACAGATGAAGAACGTAGAATTGTAAAATTAGTTGGAGATGCAGAAACATTTTCTGATGCTATTGCTGCTGCTGAAGAAATTTATTCCTGTATGAAGCAACAGATTGAAGAAGAAAAGGAACTTCAAAATGCTATAAATCAAGCGTTGAATCAGTCTAGTGGTCAATCATCTAGTGAAGGACTTTCAAGTGATATTGCTGATGGAGAACAGGATGGGGAACAAGATAGTGAAGAAATTTTTGATGTTGATGGTAGTGATGTAACTGAAGATGTAGAATCTGAAAAGAATAACTTAGATGAATTTGAAATTGAAACTGATAATGCATTTAAGGATGGCACCAAAGATTTAACCTCTCAAACCGGTTTTGGAGAAAGTTTTTACGCTGAGATTCCTAAAGTTCATCTTGATAAAGTCATCATTTCAAATAATAAAATACATAATGAACTTAATGAATTTTGGGAAAGGCAGTCAATTCCTCTAAAACATGAAGATGGATCAGAGAGTGATGTTGCTAATTTTGGTTGTGTTGACAAATCTTTCCAAGAATTTAAAAAATCTGCACAAAAAGAAGTAAATTATCTTGTTAAAGAATTTGAAACACGTAAGTCAGCAGATTCATATTCAAGATCTTCTGTTAGTAGAACTGGAGTTTTAGATACAAGTAAGTTACATACTTACAAATTTAATGAAGATCTTTTTAAAAAAATTACCATAGTTCCTGATGGCAAGAATCATGGATTAATTTTTGTTCTTGATTGGTCTGGATCAATGCGTGATGTGATGTTGAGTACTATCAAACAACTTTATAATTTGATTTGGTTCTGTGATAAAGTAAACATTCCATTTGATGTTTATGCCTTCACCAATAGTTATTTTAGTGATGATCTTGAATCTGAAAATATGGATTTGAAATCTGGATTATTTTATGTAGAAAAAACTTTTAAGTTGATGAACTTAATCACAAGTACATCAAAAAGAAAAGATCTAGATATTCAACTTAAAAATATTTGGAGAGTAGTTTATACATTCAATACTTATCAAAATTATTTCTATCCTCGTAATTTTAATCTTTCTGGAACTCCATTAAATGAGAGTTTAGTATCTATTCATCAAATTATTCCTGCATTTAAAAAGAAGCATGGCACACAAAAAGTTCAGTGTATTATTCTTACTGATGGAGAAGCAAGTCAACTCCCTACTCTAGGGAAATACACTCATTTTTTAACTGGTGAAGAAAAAATTGGTGGAAAAAGATTTAATTCAAATGTAATCATGCGTAATCGTAAAACTGGATGTACTTACAATTTTGGTTATCACTACACTAATTTCACTGAAGTTTTACTTAATGATCTGAGAAAAACTTTTGAAGAAGTAAACTTTGTTGGTATTCGTATTATTTCTAGTCGTGACTTTAATCAATTTGTTAAACATCATGATGACATTAAAGATTTTGAATTAAAAATAAGTAAAAAGAAAGGATTCCATTTTATTAAAAATAGTGGATATGATTCATACATTGCTTTGTTGGATTCATCACTTGATAATGATGATGAAATGCATGTAGAAGAAGGTGCTTCTAAAGCAAAAATTAAGTCTGCATTTATTAAGAGTTTGAAAGCTAAGGCACTAAATAAAAAAGTTCTTAATCATTTTGTTAAGTTGGTTGCATGACAAAAGAAAACTGGAGAGAAATTGCAAAAGCATCGGAAAAAGATCCAAAAGTAATTAAAATCCTTGAAGATGGTCCTAGATCTCTTGGTCAGGCATATCTTCTTGGAGCCATGAGACATAAGTATGGACAATCTGAAAAGTGACACACTGGGGGGTTGATCCCCCCTCTTTTTCATCTATAATAACTTCAGTTAAACAAATCAATCAATGACCATCTCCACTGACTATATCCGCACTTCTCTTCAAGCAGTGTATGGAGAGTCTGTGACTGCTGCTGACATTCGTGCCTGGTGTGCTATGAACGGTTCTAACTACCAGACTGTCACCAACAAACTTAATGAATACAAAGTTGGTCGCGGCAAGTGGAATCTAGAGGTGACAAAGGAGACTGTAAAAGAACTGGAAGTAAACTTTAATGGACTTTCAGCAATTCCTGCATCTGAGCAAAATCTTATTCCTACAAAAGATGATACTTTCGTCCAGTTTGGTAACTTCACTGATATTAAAAAAATTATTAAGTCCAATCTTTTTTATCCTACATTTATTACAGGACTTTCTGGTAATGGTAAAACGTTTTCTATTGAACAAGCCTGTGCTCAACTCAAAAGAGAATTGATTCGTGTCAATATCACTATTGAAACTGATGAAGATGATCTCATTGGTGGTTTTCGTCTTGTTAATGGTGAAACCATCTGGCACAATGGCCCAGTCATTGAAGCCTTGCAAAGGGGTTCTGTGCTGCTCCTTGATGAAATTGACCTTGCCTCAAACAAAATTCTTTGCCTCCAATCTATTCTTGAAGGAAAAGGAATTTTCCTCAAGAAAACTGGCAAGTTCATTACGCCCACAAAAGGTTTCCAAGTATTCGCAACCGCAAATACTAAAGGTAAAGGAAGTGAAGATGGACGATTCATTGGAACTAACGTGCTCAACGAAGCATTCCTTGAGCGTTTCCCAGTAACCTTTGAGCAGGAATATCCTAATCCTTCTACTGAACAAAAGATCCTTGAATGTGTTTCTTCAGACCTTGATATTAATGACAAACCTTTCTGTAAGCACCTTGTAGATTGGGCAGACATTATTCGTAAGACATTTTTTGATGGAGGTATTGATGAAGTTATTAGTACAAGACGTTTAGTTCATATTATCAATGCTTACAGTATCTTTAATGATAAAGCAAAAGCAATTGAAGTATGTCTGAATCGTTTTGATAGTGAAACAAAAGAATCTTTTATGGAACTTTATGATAAAGTAGATATTAATTTCCAAATGCCTTCTGAAAATAATGATGAAGATAGAATTTATGTAGTTGACTCAAAACCTGAACTTTGATATAATATATGATAAACACTTGGTCACTTTTATATGATGAAATTTATGGAGATGAATCAATGATCACTACAGCAACAAGTAAAGACTATGATGAATTTTGGGAAAATGATGGATTTAGTATGGTAGGAAATCCAAGTACTCCATCTTCAGATACTATTGTTTTTAGTGGTTCTCATCTTAAGGGTGGTATGGGTGATGATCATATCACCTTCACAGGTGATAATACTCATGCTGCTACATTTGTTCCTATGAATATGTTTGGAGAATCTCAAGATACAATTAATTTCAATAATGATTTGTATGATGATTTTGAGTGTCCTCATCCTCCACAGGAAAATACTTCAACTCCCAATAGTAAAAGGAAGTATAGTGAAGATGAAATTATTAAAGAACTGCAAGAATATATTGGTAGAACATATGACCAGCATTATTCTGCTGGTGATGATAAGATTCAAACTCTTGATCTTATTGAAGCTTGTGGTGATGGTGAAGCATTCTGCAGATCCAACATTCTCAAGTATGCATCACGATATGATAAGAAGGGAACTGCCCGTCGTGACATTATGAAGATTCTGCATTATGCTGTTCTTCTGATGCATTTTAATGACAAAAACGCTAAACTTGAAACCTATCCTCAGTGATGAAATTGAAACCCACAACTATGAAACTATCTGATACTACTACCACTCTTCTTAAGAACTTTTCTTCTATCAATCAGTCTATCCTTATCAAAGGAGGTAGTAGGTTGAGGTCCATGTCTGTTATGAAAAACATTTTGGTGGAAGCAAATGTTGAAGAAGAATTTCCAAAAGATTTTGGAATTTATGATTTAAATCAATTCCTTAATGGACTTTCTCTTCATCAGAGTGCTGAACTAGATTTTGCAAATAATGAGTATGTCCTCATTAGAGAAGGTAAAATGAGATCCAAATATTTCTTTGCTGATCCAAATGTAATTGTCTCTCCCCCTGAAAAGGAAATTACTCTTCCTACTGAAGATGTATGTTTTATTTTGACTAGTCAACAACTAGAAAAACTTAAGAAAGCATCTTCTATCTACCAACTTCCTGATGTCTCAGCAGTATGTGAAAATGGTGTGATTAAATTGGTTGCACGTGATAAAAAGAATGACACATCTAATGATTTTTCTATCATTGTTGGAGAAACAGATCAAGAGTTTGTTTTCAACTTTAAAGAAGAAAATCTGAAGATTATTCCTGGAACATATGATGTTGTTATTTCCTCAAAACTTCTATCACGTTTTAGTAATCAAAACATTGATGTTACTTATTACATTGCTCTTGAACCAGACTCTACTTTTGGATGAAACATATCCTTTTCACATTAAAAGGTTGTCCTGAGCATTTACTTAATGATGAATCACACATAAGAGAAACTCTGGCAAATGCAGCAGGAGTTTCTGGTAGTAAACTTCTTAATATTTCATCTCATAAGTTTGATCCTTGTGGAGTTACTGCTATTGCTCTTTTAGCAGAATCTCACATATCCATTCATACATGGCCAGAAAAAAGTATGGCTGTGTGTGATGTCTTTACATGTGGAGACCACACTAATCCTAGAGCAGGTGCTACATTCATGTATGAGATGATGAATGCGACTGATGTTGTTTCACAAACTTTTACTAGACCACTTGAATGATTATGGGAAAAAAAGATTATGATGGTCCTCTTTGGGCACCTTGGCATAAGGTAGAAGAAGGAAGGAAAAAATTTCGTGAATGGTTGAAAAAACAGGAGAAAAAGGATGAAGGATGATTTTATTTGGGTTGAAAAATATCGCCCAAAGACTATTGATGAATGTATACTTCCTGAAAACATTAAGAAGACATTTAATGACTTCCTAGATAAGGGGGAGGTTCCAAATCTATTACTTGCAGGCCCTCCTGGATGTGGTAAAACCACTGTTGCAAGGGCATTATGTCAACAATTAGGAGCAGATTTTTATGTCATCAATGGATCAGATGAGGGACGATTCCTTGATACTGTCAGAAACAATGCGAAGAATTTCGCTTCGACCGTTTCACTTTCTTCAACTGCAAAACACAAAGTCATCATCATTGATGAGGCAGATAATACAACCCCAGATGTACAACTCTGCTTACGGGCGTTTACTGAGGAGTTTATTAAAAACTGCAGATTCATCTTCACCTGCAACTACAAAAATAAAATCATTCAACCACTTCATTCCAGATGCGCAGTGGTTGAATTTGGAATTAAAGGAAAAGATAGACAAGCAGTTGCAGCAACCTTCTTCAAAAGAACTCAAGAAATCTTGGATACAGAAGGTGTTAAATATGATAACAAGGTCCTGGTAGAACTTATCAATAAACACTTTCCAGATTGGAGACGTGTTCTTAATGAACTACAAAGATATTCTGTTGGTGGCACTATTGATACAGGTATTCTTGCAACCTTTAGTGATGTAAAAGTAGATGACTTGGTTAAAAAACTTAAAGAGAAAGATTTCCCTGAAGTACGTAAATGGGTTGTCAATAACCTGGATAATGATACTAGTGTACTTCTGCGTCGTATTTACGATGCTTGTTTTGATTCCATGGTTCCGAATAGTATTCCTGCTGCTGTGCTTACTCTCGCTAAGTATCAGTATCAAATGGCATTTGTTGCGGATCAGGAAATAAACATGTTGGCATGTTTAACTGAAATCATGGTGGAGTGTGAGTTCAAATGAAGCATTATAATAACTATTATGTCAAATTTGATGATGATGAACTGAGACAAATCTTGAAAGAGATTAGTAATGAAGAAGTAAAAGAGAGGATGAGAAGTTCATTGGGAGAAACAATTGATCCTATAGATAAATTTCACTCAACTATCGCATATTATAATGATGAAGTTTAAAGCACTGGTATTCATTCGTCTGAGGTCACAGGTTGATGACTCTCCAGGTAATGCTGTGAGAGATGCCTGTAAGAGGTTGTCTGAACTCAATATCAGGAAACTTAGATTGGGTAAGGTAGTTGATGTTTGGTTAGAGGCAGAGACTAGAGAGTATGCTGAGAAAGAATTAGAAATGCTTTCTGATAGATTTCTTGCTAACACAGTCATGGAAGACTGGGATTATGAATTGACTGAGATTGAAAACTTTCCTAAAGGTATTGATAATGGATGATTTTAATAAACCAGGATCTAATAAGATAGGACTTACTCCTGTATTCAAAGATTTTGTAGTTAATTTGCAGATAGATAATGTAGTGAAGATCTTAGATGCTAAGATTGAACGTTGTAATGTATACAATAGTGATAATAGAGATGAAGTATACAAACAAATAACTATTACCTACAAAGATACTATATAATGCCACATGAATTTGACCCATGCGAAGCACCTGTAGAAGGTGAAGTTGACAAGTGGGGTTTTACAATCAAACCATTAATATCTGATGTTGAATGTATTTTATTATGTCTTAAGAATGCCCCATGTGGAACTGATAGAAAGCAAGTTATTCGTTTAATTGAGGAGTATGAATCTAAATGAGAGGAATTTTAAATAAACAAAAAAGATCCATTTATAGATCAAGAAATATTCATAAAGAGATTGACAATTTATCATACCACCAAGTAAAATCAAGATGGTATTATATCTTTTGGGGAATTGCTACAGTCTCTGTAGTGATTGGTCAAATTTATGTTGGATCTGGTTTTAGAAGCATGTCCACATCTGTAAATCAAGTATTGGAGAAAATTAAATGAAGTATTTGTTGATTGTTGCTAGTGCTTTGATGTTTGCCACTCCAGCAATGGCTCATAAGAGGCATAGTCATCGCTATCATTCTTATTGGGCAATTCCATCTCATATGCACCACCACTGTCATAAAAGAAGTGGTATATGTCATTTTCATACCCACAATCATGGTGGTAAAGGAAATGGTCATCATGGTGAAAGGTTTATGCATGGACATTATCCATGGATTAAATTTGAATACCATCATCACTGAAATGAAATCATTTAAAACACCTTTAAGATATCCTGGTGGAAAATCTAGAGCTCTTACAAAAATCTCACCACATCTTCCAGATTTATCTACTTTTATAGAGTATCGTGAACCATTTCTTGGGGGTGGAAGTGTAGCAATTCATATTACTAAAAAGTATCCTCATCTTGATGTGTGGGTCAATGATCTGTATGAACCTCTCTGTAATTTTTGGAGAGTTCTTCAGAATGATGGATGTAACCTATATAAGAAACTTCAGGAACTTAAATCTAGATATCCTGATCCTAGTTCTGCAAAAGGTCTTTTCCTTGAATCAAAAGAGTATCTAAATGATGAATCCAATAATGACGCTTTATGGCGTGCTGTCAGTTTTTATACTATCAATAAGTGTTCTTTTTCTGGTCTCACCGAGTCATCCTCCTTCAGCAAACAAGCAAGTGACTCAAACTTCTCAATGCGAGGAATTGAAAAACTCCCTGGATACTCTCAAATAATTAAAAACTGGAAAATTACAAATTTTTCTTATGATCAATTATTAGATGAGTCATCTGAAAGAAAAGCATTTGTTTATCTTGATCCACCATATGACATTAAAGATAGTCTTTATGGAAAAAAAGGAACTATGCATAAAGGATTTGATCATGATAAGTTTGCTGTTGATTGTTCTGAATGCAGTATGGACATGCTTGTATCATATAACTCTGACCAGTTAGTGAAAAATAGGTTTGAGGAATGGAATGCTGCTGAGTTTGAACACACATATACTTTAAGATCTGTTGGTAAGTATATGCGTGAACAGAAAGAAAGAAAAGAATTATTACTCTATAATTACAATAAAAAACCAAAAATTCAACCAACATTTGAGGGATGTTATAATTTCTCTAAACTAGAAAAAGAAGGATTGATAGGTTAAAAAGTATTGACTCTTACTATACATTATGGCTGAACTAAAAGATTGGTTAAACTCAATTAACTTCTCAAAGGAAGATTTATCTGAGCACATTAAAAATTATCCACCATACATTATCAATAGGTGTTTATCTGGACATCTTGATTGTGTATTATTTTCTAATGAGATGAACAAATATCATTTCTTAGATAAAGACATGCAATATAATTTTTATCTAAATATATTGAGAAAGAGAAAGAGATTTTCTCCTTGGGTCCGTAAAGAGAAGGTATCAGATTTAGAGTTTGTCAAATCTTATTATGGTTATAGTAATGAGAAAGCATCTCAAGCACTGAAAATCTTATCAAAAGAACAACTGGACTTCATTAAAAAAAGACTTGAAACTGGTGGAACTAAATGAATCAAACAACTGAACCTCAAGTAGATTGGTCTCAGGATAAGATGATTGAGGTCAGACTCAATGAACCTGATGACTTTTTAAAAGTTAGAGAAACTCTTACCAGAATTGGTGTAGCTTCTAGAAAAGAAAAGAAACTTTATCAATCTTGTCATATTTTGCACAAACAAGGTAAATACTTTATAGTGCATTTTAAGGAGTTATTTGCTCTTGATGGTAAATACGCTAACCTTACTATTAATGACGTTCAGCGTAGGAATCGTATTACTCGCCTTCTTGCTGATTGGGGTCTCATTTCAGTAATTAATGAAGATTCAATCTTAGATATTGCTCCATTAAATCAAATTAAAGTGCTTCCTTATAAGGATAAGGGAGAATGGACTTTAGAGCAGAAATATAATATTGGTAAAAAAAGTAAACCACAAGAAGAAGATAATAAATAACACTGAGACCTTTCGTGCGGTCTCTACGAAAGTCGGAACACCCTATAAAGTGGTTGGGTTTTTACCCTTCCACTTTTTTTGCTTTCTGTTATAATTAGTACTGGATGCCTTAAGGGTCCACAAAACACAAACTCGCTTAATAGGAGCTACAATCATGGGAAACCTTACCAGATATGGTGCGTCAGATCTTCCTGCGCTGTTAGATCGTATAAATAAACATAGTATTGGAATGGAACAATACTTTGATAAGTTGTTCACTCTACAAGAAACAACATCAAATTATCCACCGTACAATTTAATTCAAGTCAGTAGCACAGAGTCGCTCCTTGAATTAGCACTAGCAGGATTTAAAAAAGAAGATGTCAAAGTCTATACAAAAGACGGAAAACTCTTTGTCGAAGGAAATCAACAAGAAGAAAGAGAGTCAGGCCAAAACTACGTCCATAGAGGACTGGCTCAACGATCTTTCACCAGAACTTGGAGCCTCTCAGATGAAACGGAAGTTAGATCAGTTAAATTTGAGAATGGGTTGTTAACTATTGTTCTTGGTAGGATTATACCAGAACATCATCAAAAGAAAATTTGGTTTGGAAATACTGACTGAATTTAGATGTTGTTGATACAAAAGTGTATCACTATGATACACTAATTTCTAAATAATTTTGTACTTTGGGGAGAAATGATGAACTTTACAGCAACCTTTCTTACATCAGGAATAATCATGACACTTTTCTTTGGTACTCCAATTGTTATGATGTTATCTAGTTGATATTATTGACAAGATTCATCCAGTGATATATAATATCTCTGACAGTAACAAAGGTACATGAACTATTCTATTACTCTGAAAACTTCTGAAGGGGAACAAACTATTCAGTGTGAAGACGATCAATATATCTTAGATGCTGCTGAAGAGCAGGGTGTAGATATGCCATATTCTTGTCGTGCTGGAGCTTGTTCAACATGTGCAGGAAAAATTATTTCTGGAACTGTAGATCAATCTGATCAATCATTTCTTGATGATGATCAAATAGAAGCAGGTTTTCTTTTAACCTGTGTTTCTTATCCAACATCTGACTGTGTTATTGAAACTGAAAAAGAGGAGGAACTTTATTAATGTCTTGCATCTCACTTCGTGAAGAAACACTTGAAGCACTACGTGCTCAGTGCAATGGAAATATTAAAAAGGCCAGAATGAATGTTGAAATTTACCTTCACAATCCTGTAGGCATTGGAGAACATTCAGATATTCTTTCTGCAATTCAAGATCAAATTGATTTAATTGCAAAAGAAAAAGAAAGGTTGGAAGTAATTGAAACTCATTTTACTAACCACAATCACGAATAAATACAACTGAATATCGTCGCTGCATAGAGACTCTGGCAAAATCCAGAAGTCTCTTATTTTTTTATTGAGGTAAATTATGCAAGTTAAATTAGCACTTTTAAAGTCTGGTGAAGAAGTCATTTCATTAGTTGATGAAATGGTTGTCAACGAAAAAGTTGTGGGGTATATTTTTAATTACCCATGTGTTGCTAGACTTCAAACAAAATTAGAAGCAGATAAAACAATTCCCTGCAAAATTAAATTGAATCCTTGGATTCCTCTTACTAAAGATTCAACAGTGCCTGTTGTCATGGATTGGGTAATTACATTTACTAATCCAATTGACAAACTAGAGGAAATGTACTTACAAATGCTAGAAGATAATGGATTTAAAAAACCTGAAAGTGATAGTTCTGATGAACAATCAGATTCTGCTGAGTCAGATTGAAGAAGTTCCAACTGAACTTGGAGAACCTGATTGTAGATTAGTTGAACCATATGAAATCACTGAGGATATGACACTGCTACCATGGATGGTGGATTATACAAGTCAGAATTCCTTCATGATTCACTCTGACAAGATCTTGACTATTTCTGATCCCAGTAGTAAACTGGGGGAGAAGTATCAAGGGTTGCTTGGGTGAGGTTTTATACTAATGTTCAGATGGTTGGAAATAATCTTCTTGTTCGTGGATATGAAGATGGACAGAAAAAGATTTATAAGGAAGAATTTCAACCTACACTTTATGTAAAATCTAAAAAAGAATCTAAGTGGAAGACTCTTGAAGGTGATAATGTAGAACCAATTCAACCAGGAACTATAAGAGATTGTAGAGAGTTTTATAAGAAGTATGATGATGTAGATGGATTTCCCATTTATGGGAATGAAAGGTATGTCTATCAATATATCTCTGATAAGTATCCAGAGGATGAGATTAAGTTTGATATTTCAAAGATTTCTCTGGTAACTATGGACATTGAGGTTCAGGCAGAACATGGATTTCCTGATCCAGAATCCTGTTCTGAAGAAATGCTTACAATCTCTATTCAAGACTATACAACTAAGAAAATTATTACTTGGGGTAGAAAACCTTATACTCCCTCACAAAGCAATGTCACTTATCACCATCACAGTGATGAAGTAGCAATGCTTAATGCATTCCTCTATTGGTGGTCCCAGAACACTCCTGATGTGATTACAGGGTGGAATGTGAGGTTGTATGATATTCCATATCTGTGTGGAAGAATCAGCAGGATTATGGGTGAGAAAAAGATGAAACTTCTATCTCCTTGGGGTTTGGTATCCCAAGCTGAAGTTTACATTTCTGGTAGAAAGTTTAATGTATTTGATGTTGCTGGACTTACTACATTAGATTACCTTGAACTTTATAAGAAGTTCACATACAAAGCACAAGAGTCTTACAGACTGGATTATATTGCTCAAGTTGAACTGGGTCAGAAGAAACTAGATCACAGTGAGTTTGAAACCTTCAAAGATTTTTATAGAGGGAACTGGAAAAAGTTTGTAGACTACAATATTATTGACGTGGAACTTGTTGACCGTTTGGAAGACAAGATGAAACTGATTGAACTTGCTATGACCATGGCTTATACTGCTAAGGTCAATTTCATTGATGTTATGTTTCAAGTAAGAACTTGGGATACAATAATTTATAACTATTTGAAGAAGAGGAATATTGTTATTCCTCCAAAAGATAAATCAAACAAGGATTCCAAGTTTGCTGGCGCATATGTCAAAGAACCGAAACCAGGAAAGTATGATTGGGTTGTTAGTTTTGACCTTAACAGTCTTTACCCTCATCTCATTATGCAATACAATATTTCTCCAGAAACGCTTGTTGAGGAAAAACATCCCTCAGCAACAGTTGATAGAATTCTTAAGGAAGAACTAAACTTTGAACTGTATAAAGATTATGCAGTTTGTGCTAATGGAGCAATGTATAAAAAGGATGTGAAGGGATTTCTTCCTGAACTAATGGAGAAGATGTATGCTGAAAGAGTTATCTTTAAGAAGAGGATGCTTAAAGCAAAACAGGAGTATGAGAAAACACCTACAAAAACATTAGAGAAGGAGATTGCAAGATGTAATAACATCCAAATGGCTAAGAAGATTTCTCTTAATTCTGCTTATGGTGCTATTGGTAATCAGTATTTTAGATACTATAAACTTGCTAATGCAGAAGCAATTACCATGTCTGGTCAAACATCTATTAGGTGGATTGAAGATAGGGTGAACAAATATCTAAATAATTTATTAAAAACTAAAGAAGTAGATTATGTCATTGCATCTGACACTGACTCAATCTATATTAATTTTGGACCTCTTGTTAATAAATTTTTTGGTAATCTTATTGATAATAAGATTAAACTTGTGGAGATCATTGACAAGATCTGCCAAGATAAACTGGAACCATTTATTGAGGATTCTTACCAGGATCTTGCGACGTATTTGAATGCGTATGATCAAAAGATGCAAATGAAGAGGGAGAATATTGCAGATAGAGGTATTTGGACAGCAAAGAAAAGATATATTTTAAATGTTTGGGATAGTGAGGGTGTTAGATATGATGAACCTAAACTCAAGATAATGGGTATTGAGGCAGTAAAATCATCAACTCCTGCCCCATGCAGGAAGATGATTAAGGATGCTCTCAAACTCATGATGGAAGGCACAGAAGAAGATGTGATTGATTTTATTGATGATGCTAGAGAGAAGTTTAAACAGATGCCTCCAGAGGACATTGCTTTTCCTAGAACTGTTAGTGATGTTAAAAAGCACAAGTCATTTTCTACAATTTACGCAAAAGGAACACCTATTCATGTGAGAGGAGCTTTATTGTTTAATTATTATATTAAAGAGAATAAATTAGATAACAAATATTCTCTCATTAATAATGGTGAAAAAATTAAATTCATTTATCTAAAGAAAGCAAACCCAATTAGAGAGAATGTTATATCATTCATATCTGACTTTCCAACTGAAATTGGGATTGACAAATACATAGATTATGAATTACAATTCCAGAAGGCTTTCTTAGATCCTGTTAAGGTTATTCTTGATGCTGTTGGATGGAATGTTGAAAAAGTAGTTAACTTGGAGTTGTTTTTTGGATGAAAGATCAAAATACAATTGAGGATCATGAAGGAAAAAGAGAAAAATGGAACAGGGGACTAGACATTTTTATTGAATCTGTTCATAAACCAGATCCAGCATTAAGACAATGTGCTCATAATCAACTATGTTATCATGAACTTATGGATGTTCGTAAAAATGTTTTAGAATATCTTAAAACTTTGAGGTGGAATTAATGGATTTTTTAAAAGATATTGTAAAAGAAATAGGAGATGACTACACCAAACTTGCCAGAGACATCGACGACACAGAAACTTACGTGGACACAGGTTCGTACATCTTTAACGGACTTTGTTCAGGTAGCATATTTGGTGGTGTATCTGGGAATAAGATTACTGCCATTGCTGG
>JGI24004J15324_10000083_pt1 | contig 33093 bp, 52 predicted proteins | sample LinPmetageLP32_FD_15324 | JGI IMG/M metagenome (IMG submission 15324)
GCGCCGACTGGGGCTGGAAAGACAATCATGCTTTCTGCCTTGGTCGGCAAACGTTACAAAAGTTCACAGAATGTGCTTGTACTACAGCATCGTGATGAACTTGTTTCACAGAACTCCAATAAATTTAACCTTGTAAATCCATCTTTGAAAATCAGTGAAGTAAACGCTGCGCAAAAAGATTGGTCAGGTGATGCTGTGTTTGCAATGGTACAGACGCTTTGTCGTGAAAAAAATCTAAAGAACATGCCTAAGATTGATATGATCGTGGTTGACGAAGCGCATCATACTGTTGCTGATACATATCAACGTATCATTAACGCCGCAAAGGAGGCCAATGAGGGGGTAAAGATTGTTGGCTTTACCGCTACCCCCATCGTGTTAACGAGACCTTGCAGTTACAAAGCTACAATGGTTCAGATGATTGGGCGCGGGTTACGCACTGTAAATCAGGATGAGTTTCCAGGGGTTGTGAAGTCCGATTGTATTGTTATGGATTTTGGAACAAGTGTTCTTACGCATGGATCTCTTGACGATGCTGTTAATTTAGACGGAAGTCAAAGCAGCATTGAAGGAGAGGCTCCAACAAAAATATGTCCCAATTGTGAATCACCTATACCTCTTAACGTAAAAATATGTCCTATTTGTGATCATGAAGGTGAACGCCCAGAGCTAGAGATACTTGAAGATTTTGTTCTAACCGAAGTAGATCTTATGCAGAGATCTCCGTTCCTTTGGATAGATTTGTTCGGGAATGGGGCTTGCATGTCTGCATCTGGTTTTAACGGNTTTGCCTTAATCGCTGATGTAGATGGGCTGTGTGTTGCTGTTGTAAAGAAGAAAGACGGTAAGACAAGAGCGATTAGCATTGGAACCAAGAGACANGTCATGGCTGCNGCTGANGACTTTATGAGACAAAACGAAACTGGTGANAGCGCAAAGAAGACAAAGCGTTGGTTGAACGATGCAGTAAGTGAAAAGCAACGCAAATTGCTCTCTCAAAACGGTGTATTTGTTAGTCCAATTGACTTTTCGTGGACTAAATACAGAGCGGCTTGTATGCTTAACTACACATGGAATAAGTTTTATATTGATAACCTTGTTCACAATATAATTTCAGAAAAGAAAAGCGCATGAATCGTGGTGAGGTTAAGTTCAACATTATTTTTGATGGTCATGTAAACATTGATGCGTCTTACATAACATCATTTAATGACTGGAATGATGAGAGTGAGCTTCAAGATGTTTTGGTTGATTTACTGTTTGGCTTAATTGATGGCAAAGAAGATAAATTTTTACGAGCGGAAGCAGTTGTTAAAATACAGGGCGAATCGGATTATTACTGCGCTACATTTGATAATATGGAAGGGCCGAAAGAGTGGAAGCAGGTACACATGACAGAAGGAACAATCCATTAAAGGAAATAGGAGAATTGTTCGGGAATATAGGTTGGGATAAAAAGCTGTCCGACCTTCAAAAAGATGAAGTATTAGCTATGGCTGTTGTTTTAAAAGGAATAGAGGGGCTAGAAGATGTCTGTACAGAAGAACGCCTTACAGAACTTTTTATTAAATACAGAGGGCTTGACAAAATCGAGTACGAAGACATCCCCTTCTGATGCTGATAACATCATTAAGGAGCTTGATAGGGCTATCGTAGAAAAGGAAAGAAAGCAGCCAAGGCGTAAATACCTTGGGGCTTCGAGCCTCGGTGACCCATGTTCAAGAAAGCTTCAGTACCGCTACATGAACCAACAGATTGATGAGGGTAAGGGATTTCCAGCAAAGACATTACGCATATTCGGTCTTGGTCATACTATTGAAGATATGATGGTTATGTATTTCCGTGACGCAGGTTTTGACTTGCGCACAGAAAAGAAAGGCGAACAATTTGGGTTTGAGACTGCTGGGGGAGAAGTCAGGGGTCACATTGACGGTGTAATATGTGGCGGTCCATTACACCTTTCTTATCCTATGTTGTGGGAATGTAAGTCTGCTAACGAAAAAAAGTTTAACGAATTTGTTCGTAAAGGCGTGGCAGTAGCAAACCCAGTGTACGCAGCACAGATTGCGATTTACCAAGCCTACATGGATTTATCAGAAAATCCTTGTGTGTTTACAGTCATAAATAAAAACACAAGCGAGATTTATATTGAGATGGTTCCGTTTAATGGTGAGCTTGCACAAGCCACCAGCGACAAAGCAGTACAAATCCTAAAAGCGACAGAAGCTAATGATATGCTGCCTAGAGTTGCACAGAATGATGATTATTTTATTTGCAAATGGTGCGAGTTCCGCAATACTTGCTGGAATAAAAAAGAAGGGGCGGTATGAGCCGCCCCTAGTTAAAACAAAATGACTTAACGAGGTACAATATAATGAGTGTTTTGAGGTTTGGCAACACTACATCTAGTAAATCTTCCCATGATTTGGTTGAAGAAATTTCACAGAAAGTTCCTAGAACAGAACAGATTCGCATCTTGCAGGACACGTTTCCTGCTGGTCGAATACATGGAAAAACGTTTTACATAGGCTCTTTGCTTGGCGATCCGGGGCAATCTTTAAAAATTGATATTGATCCATCATCCACGCATTTTATGCGAGGTCAGGATTTTAACGGTGGTGTCGGCGTTGGTGGTATCGTTAAGATATTAATGGAAGCTCGTGGCATGAAAATGTCAGACATTAAAGATATGTTTGCTGACTACTTAGAAAACAACGAGCCTAAAATTGTTCGTAATAATGCTCCTATCGAAAACCCTATCAGGCCTCAGTATAACGTTAACTCTCCGTATGATGCTGAGTATGTTTATACAAATGCTGATGGTGAGATACTGGTTTCTGTTAGGCGATTCAATGTCAAAGACATAGCTGGCAATCCCATGCTCAACACAAAGGGCAAGCCAAAGAAAGAGTTTCGTCCGTTTATAGATGGGGCATCTTATTCTAAATTTCCTGATATTAGGCCTTTATATAACATTCCAAATGTCTTGGCATCGGATAGAGTTATATGGGTTGAAGGTGAAAAATGTGCTGATGCACTTAATCATGCTGGTTACACAGCAACATGTACAATTGGTGGGGCTGGTGCGCTAACAAAGAAGACTGCACCACAGTTTGATTTCTCTCCGTTACAGAACAAAGAGCTTATTCTGTGGCCTGATAATGACACTGCTGGGAAAAAACTAGCTGACCTTATTCAAGATCTAGCCTTATCTGCTGGGGCAAAATCTGTGACAATGCTTACGCCTCCTATGGGTAAGCCTGATGGATGGGATTCGGCAGATGCTTTGCACGAAGGGTTTAACATTGAAAACTTTGTTAATACCAAAGCAAAGATAACCAAAACGAATATTAACCTATTAGATGAATCTTTCTTAGTCTCTAGATTTCAAGGTCAAGCTCCAGAACAAAAGTTCTTAATTGACGGCACGTTTCCTCTCGGAGTTCCTATCTTGTTTGCCGCAGCAGGAGATGCTGGTAAGGGCATGATGACTTTGGATATGGGCATGAAGATCGCATCGGGAAAGCCTATGACGAGTGCCTTTGGCGGCATGGTTAAAGAGTTCGGTAACGTGGTTATCTTTACTGCGGAAGATGATGAAGCAGAGATGCACAGAAGAGTTGAGAGACTTGACCCACTTGAAGAGCGTAGAAACTACTCTCATGATTTAAAGATTGTGTCTCTGCCTAATGTGGGCGGTGTGTTTGCTATCATGAATGAATCTGGTGGTGAGTTCGGGACTACAGAAGAATTTGAAAAGATATACGAACAAATCATACAGATGAGTAATTTAAAGCTTATTATCTTTGATCCGTTGGCATCGTTTGTACATGCTGACGTTAACGCTGACCCTGCGGCTGGCGCAGCTCTTACTGGTCTACTAGCTCGTATGGCAACAGAAACAGGTGCATCTGTACTGGTTTGTCACCATATGACGAAGATTAAGGATGATGCTGTAGTTAAAACACCAGAACAGGCTCGTAATCTTATTCGAGGCACGACGGCGCTTGTTGATGGTGTGAGATCTTCTTTTGCTATCTGGCAGGTTGATTCCAGTCGGGGCAAGAAAACATGTGAAAGGCTTGGGGTTCCATATCAAAGAAACAGTTGCTTTGATGGTGCTGTTGTAAAGTCAAACGGTCCAGCCTCAAGGGATATTAGGCATTTTGTTCGGGATAATATGACGGGACTTCTTAAAGACAGAAGCGAAGAGATTATTGCAATGAGTGCTGGCTCTGCCCTTGAAATGAAGCTTGATGCTATGTGTGAGTGGATTATTGCGTGTGAGAGCAACGGTGTTGCACTGACCCATATGAGCGGTAACAACGGTGTCCATAAGAGGTCGGAAGACGCTGATGCACCAGAAATACTACAAGGCGTTGGAAAACAAACCCTAGAAAAATATGTTCGGGATTTACAAGCGGCTGGTCGCATTGACAAATATCAGCTTACTGCATCTGGGGGCAAAGTATGGCTCGGAGATGTAAGCGGTTCTATGAGCCTTGGTGAATACGAAGCTGTTACAGCTAGGGATAACCTGTAAAAATGAGCAATATAAATGATTTGTTCGGGGAATATTCTGAGCCATTTAAAAAAGAACGACTTAAAGCAATATCAGAACAAACCAAATCCTTGAAAAAAAAACGCAACGCCAGGCCAAAGGAGAACATTTGTTCGTGTTGTGGGAGCAGCTGGGCTTGGCATAGCAGCGACTACGGAAAAACTTGGCAGTGCGTGGAGCATAAAAATGACAAGACAAAAAGATGATTTCTATCCTACCCCTATAGAGGCCGTTGAAGCCTTAATAAGCGCCGAGAGGCTGCCTAACAGCATATGGGAGCCAGCGTGCGGTAATGGTGCTATCAGCAAGCCTTTAATAGAAGCCGGGCATGATGTTATATCTACTGACCTAAATGATTATGGATATGGCGAAGCTAATATAGATTTTATGATGGAACATAAAGCTCTTGCCCCTGCCATAATTACAAACCCACCCTATAAATTTGCAAATCAATTTGTTGTTAAGTGTTTAGATTTAGAAGTTCCTTACTTTGCCATGTTGTTGCGCCTCGCTTTCCTTGAGGGAAAACAGCGAAGGGAGACTATATACAACAGACAACCACCAGCGAGGGTTCATGCTTTTTCTGAACGTCTGACGATGTGGCGCGGTGATGAAGAGCAACCAGAAGGTTCGTCTGGTTTCATTGCATTTGCTTGGTTCGTCTGGGAAAAGGGCAACACTGACACAGTATTGGATTGGGTATGAAACGAGAAGAAGTGCTGGACACAGCAAAAAAGTATGTAACAAAAGATAGAGCAGCAGACCACGGCGACATGGAGGATAATTTCCGAACAATTGCTAATTATTGGTCAATTCATTTAGGTATCGAGGTTAGTGCTGTAGATGTTGGCGTAATGATGAGCCTGTTAAAGGTGGCTAGAATTAAAAGCAACCCAGCGCATGAAGACAATTACATTGATGGGTGTGGTTATTTAGCGTGCGCGGCAGAGTGTAAAAACGAAATGTAATTTTTTTGTTGACATATATGCAATCACTTCCTAAATTTGTTATCAATGACTATCAAAACAACAAATTGAGGTAAGTATTATGAGAGAAAATTTGATGAAAGGGCCGTTTGCTCCTATTGCAAGTTTAAATGAAGACGGTGAGATTGATGTTCGTAAGTGTAGCCGCGTTGATACCGTTTACATTTATGAGCGTGTCCGAGAAATTCTTGATATGGATGATTTAGCGTATGGGTTATCGCGTCTGCATGATGAGTTGGCGCATAACTTTCATGTAGATACAGGCCGTAAAATCGGGGAGGTGTATGATGGAGTATAAGTTCACATTTAAAAATGGCGATTATCTTCAGTTAAAATCTTTCAAGCATTCAGAATTTGCGTCAGAAGAAACACATTGCTACGAAGCAACCGTGTATTTTAATCGTAACAAAATTGGCACTGTTTTAAACAGAGGCAATGGTGGAGCAGATGATTTTCATGCTGACAAGCCATTTGCAGAAAACAACAAAATTTGGAGATATTTAGAGGACAGAATTAAATCTGAACATCCTAAATATCATATGGATTTTGATGATTCTTGGAATGAGATGTCTATGGAAGTGTGGTGTTGTGATCAAGTAAACAAGTTCTTGTCTTACAAAGACTTTAAAAATTACATGAGGTCTAAGGTTGTGTTTACTGATTCAAAGTCTGATGACCCCAAAGCAGTTAGGTTTGTTAGCTTTAAAAGTACAAAGAAGATTGAGCAAAAGCACATTGATTTTATTGCCAATCGCAACCCTAGCTATAGTATTCTAAATAAAATGCCCGAATCAGAGGCGTTGGATGTTTGGATGACAGGAGCGTAAGTTAAATCATGGCTAACATATTTTGGCTTAATAATTCTTATTTTCTTGCTAGGTGTGATGCTGTTTTAGATTCAGACTTTGATGATGATAATTTTATGATTTATTGCATGGATGTAAGTGAGCCATATCAAGGACATAAATCTAAGGACTATGGCAATCACTTACCGTCAGGCAAGGAGCCAAGATACAATTATGAAGGGCAGTTATTATAATGAATGTATTATCTTTATTTGACGGTATGTCATGCACCCAAATTGCATTGAACAGGATGGGCATACGACCACATAACTATTTTGCTTCTGAGATTGACCCATACGCTATTAAGGTTACTCAGGCAAATTTCCCAGATACAGTGCAACTTGGCGATGTGACCAAGGTTGAGACAGCCGACAATAAGCTGGAAATCACGACAGGTAATGTCACAGAGTATTTTGGCATTGACCTGTTAGTTGGCGGCTCACCTTGTCAGGGATTTTCGTTTGCGGGGAAACAACTCAATTTTGATGACCCGCGTTCCAAGTTGTTCTTTGAATATGTTCGTCTATTAAAGGAGTTAAAGCCAAAATACTTCCTGCTGGAAAACGTCAACATGAAGCAGGAGTATCAGGACGTTATAAGCGAACAATTAGGATGCAAGCCCGTGGACATCAATTCCAATCGTGTAAGCGCACAGAACAGGCGAAGATTGTATTGGACGAACATTCCAGTCCATATGTTGCCAGAAAATAAGCACATATATTTGAATGACATCTTGGAAGATGGGTTCACTGATCGTGAGAAAGCGCATTGTGTGGATGCTAATTACTTCAAAGGCGGCAATCTAAAGTCATACTTTGAAAAGCATAGGCGGCAGTTGGTGTTTGATTTTGACGACCCGAAGCAAACAGGATTGCAGATGGTGGGTGAAGCAAACCTTAAAGGTCATGGCTATAACAGGCGTGTCTATCATCCAGATGGCAAGGCACCAACATTAGCGGCTGCATCAGGCGGCAATCTTGAGCCAAAGATATTGCAGATAGCCCGTGGCGCTAATCAAGGCGGCATTAGGGCAGAAAATGGAAAAGTACCGTCTATGACAGGTTCATCATGGGAACATAATAATTTTGTTACAAACGGCCTTAAATGGCGAAAGCTAACGCCTATCGAATGTGAACGTTTGCAGACCGTTCCAGACAACTACACCAACCATGTGTCAAATACACAGCGTTACAGGATGTTGGGCAACGGTTTTACCGTTGATGTTATCTGCCACCTGCTGAAAGGAATTGCGTAAAATTGATCTTATATGGGACAGAACAACCTTTGAGGGCGAGGAGCATTAAGTTTGTCCCCGTCCTAGCTATCAAAAGCGAAACACAATGCCATGCATCCCTAACTTATCCTTACCCAAATAATTCATTGAGGGTTAAGCGTGGGTAAAACCATGTTCTGTTTAAAAAACTTCAGGTTAATGCATGGAACACTTAAATATACCCAGTTCTTTGTTTGTTCTGGTTTTTGTTTGTAGGTTTAAAAAACCAAAGTTGGTAGACCAAAGTTTATAAAGTTTAATGAATACAATGATTTAGAGGTTTGTGGTTTGGTGTTGCAATGATAGCAAAAACAAACAAAAATACGGGTCATAAGTTATTGAAAACATTCAAACTTTGTACTTTGGTTTTTTCACCCTATTACATAGGGGTATAGGTATATAAACCTATACCCTGTAACGTGGGTGTGCAGAGGCCAGAAGTAAAAGGAGCTTGGTATGAATTGTTCTCATTGTGGCAGCAAAACAGTTTACATACTTGTTGCGAATAATCTTTGGTGCGAAGAATGCTTTACCGCAGGTATGAAGGCATATCTTGAAAATCATTCTTCTGAAAATTATGAAGAGTTTATGAAGGGCTTGTATGAGTTGAAGGGAATGAAAGAGGCGGGATGGAAAGAAACTAAGATGGGTAATTATTATTATAAAGATGATGAACACGATAATGTGATTCATCTAAGCTACTAGGAGGGCAGTATGCCAAAAGTAGGTCAAGACTTACCAAAGGAACAAAGGGAGGCTGGTCTAAAGCGTTTAAAGCCCCAGCAACAACAGTTCCTAGATTATTACCTGCATAAGGATATGACACAGACCGAGGCAGCGCGGCAGTCGGGATACAAAAACCCTACAGTGCAAGCTGTTAGGCTATTGCGTAACCCAGTTGTTGCAGAGCGGTTGCAAGAGATGAGGCTAGAGGCAACGGCTCGATATGGTGTAACGCTAGATAAGTCTATTCGGGACTTAAAAAAAATCCGTGACCAAGCTTGGGAAATGGGAAAATTTAGCGAAGCATTGAGGGCAGAAGAGCTAAGATTGAAAGCAGCGGGACTACTTGTTAATAAACAACATGTGGTAACCGAAGATATTACAGCGTCAACAAAAGAGGCAATATCAGATAAATTGGCTGAATTTAAGCGTTTAGCAGAGTCCCGAATGAAAAACGTAACACTAAATGTAGATGTAATAGATAATAAGGCACAAGATATAGCGCAAGATAGTTGATAGGGGCTAATTGTTCGGGCTTCGCACCGTGCGGGGGGTAGAGACGATGACGAGCCATGTTCGGGGCGCTTTATAGCAGTGTAATTGTTCGGGGTCGGGATTTTCTAGGGAATCGGGCTGCCTGGCATCGGGGTTTTCGTACAAGTATAATTGTTCGGGTTACTGGGGGTTTGCCCAGGTAAAAACCGCAGCGAAGACGCAAAACGCCAGGAGAAACTCCCTGGCAGTCGGGGTTAATATGTACAATTGTTCGGGATCGGAGCATCGAGCCCAGGGGTTGTGCTTAGTAATCGGGGTTGACACTGAGGCTTTATCGGGGACAGTATTAGCTTTCCTCCCTGAAGGATCCCTGGTGGCTTTTGCTGCCAGGGATTTTCTTTGCAGCGCCCAGGGCTCGAAGTACAATTGTTCGGGTTAATACGAAGCCAGGGGGTTTCCGCAGCACGGGGAGCCAGGCGCCGAATTTTTCCCAGGTGCAGCATAACCAGTACAATTGTTCTATTTGTTTGCAGCCACTTTTGCGCAGCCGTATTCTAGGTAGAAAAAAACTTCATTTATTTGTTGACAGTTGTTGCAGTGATTGCTATACATAATGTGTAGGGGGTAGCGATGACCGCCGACCAGTGATGCGAACAGCACCCCCTACCTCGTAATAACTAATGAAAGGTAAGATTTATGACACATCAAACAAGAGTTAGAAAAAACAAAGACGGCTCATTGACCGTCTTTGTGCCAGCGAGTCAATCGGATTACTTTAGTTGCTTGCTTGACGAAGGGGCGTTAGCCATGTCTGAAAGCGATCAATCTGGAGTTTTCCCAAAGTGGAACGATTTTTTGTATGAGGAGAAAAAATAATGGACGTAACGATTATCTCAGATAAGGGGCATGCTTGGGGGATTGTAACAGTTGAGCAACTTAAGGCCGCTCGGTTATCCCTTGATGACATCAGTGAGTTTTCATACAAAACCCCTAACGGAATGATTTTGGCTCTGGAGGAAGACTGTGATTTGCCAAAATATCTAAACAAACTGGACAGCATGGGAACGCAGTTTAACATTCGGGATAGCTATATTCCCAATGAAAGCCACCCAGACAACCCACGGAACTGGGCTCGGATTAGGTGAGCAATACGAACAATTTTAAAATTTACCCGGTTAGTAGCCGGGTATTTTTTTGTCCGTGCTGCAGCCGTCCCGGTAATAACCAGAACAATTGTACTGGGTTGCACCCGGTACACTTCGCAGCAGAAGTGATCAAAACAAACTTTTTTTTCTGGTGTTTTATTGTTGACACTATTTGCAATGATTGCTATATATAAGGTATCAAAACAAAAGGAGGGCAAGATGCCTTATAATTCAGAGAAGGCCGATAGAATTAAAAGAGACCTAGAGGGTGATCTATTTGAACCAAACCACGCTACGCGGCGGATGTTCCGTTGCTGGTTGGACGGCTCATATCTCGGTTATGATCATTATCAGGCCAACGTTAAGTTCTTGAAGGAAAATAACGACAGCCAAGCTAGGTTGACTATGTTTGTTATTAGAGAGTTCACCAAGTACACGGCGTTTGATGCGGAATGTTCTACAGGTTATGCGCAGAAGGTAATTGTGGATACGGTCGGCAAAGAGAAGCTGGAAGCTTTGAACAAGCACCTCGTAGACGATGCGCTGGATCTAATCGCTGATTGGTTAGAAGAAAGGAAGGTGGCCTAATGCTTTACTTCGCGTATGGCTCTAATTTAAATAAATCACAGATGAGTGTTAGGTGCCCCAAGGCGAGAGCTTTGGGGTCAGCCTATCTGATTGGTTGGCGGTTGGTTTTTCGGGGCGTTGCCGATATTGAGCCGTCAGATGATCCATCGGTGATGTTGCCTGTTGGGTTCTGGGATATCACAACGGAATGTCTAGAGTCCCTAGACCACTACGAAGGATACCCCCACTTGTACCGCAGGGTAAATATCAACGGTGCGATGACCTACAGAATGAATACAGAAGGGTATTCAAGTCCAAGCAACTTTTACTTTGACGGCATTGCTAAAGGATATAGCGATTTTGAACTCGACAAGACAGAGCTTTGGCACGCCAGAGACTGGGCGGATGATTTAGAATTAGCCGTATAATATAAATTGTTCGGGTTGAACTGGGTTGCAGCAAAAAAGCTGCAGCCCATTTTTTTGTCGGGCAGCGTAGATACCTGGGTAATCGGGAAATTGTTCGGGTTCGGGTTCGGGGTCGGGGTATTTACGCCAGGTTTTTTTCTTGCTGCAATCGGGTTCGGGTTTTTTTTACCCGTGCAATGCGATCAATTGATCGTGCTGTTATGAGTATCACATGATGCTTTTTTATTAACCAAAAACAGGTTAATCAAGCTGCATGCACATTTTTAATTTTTTTTATCATGTCAGACAATATTCTCAATAGCTGGATCGTCTTCTAAATAAGAAGTGCAATTGTACGCTTTTATGTTTGTATTATGCAAAGATTGCTATATACTTAGGAATGAGGCGCTTAGCGCCATTTTGAAACTAAAAAAGGTAAAGAAAACAATGACTTACATTCAAGAAGACAATTTTCCCATATTTGGAACCGAATCAGAAATCAAGCAAAGCGGCGAATCACGCGGTTGGAATCCTGCTAAATGGCAACAAAAAGCGCATGACGCTGGATTCATATGGGTAACGGCTAAGGAAGACGGCACACCAGAAGTGGACGTAGAATTCATTATTCCACCTTTTCCCCTATGTGATAGCGCCAAACAAGATATAAGCAATTTCTTTACATGGGTTGAATCAGTGGGTGGTAAAGTAGGATCTCGTAATCTTGGTGGTCACGTTCATATGGGTAATCGTTTTATTCAAGGCAATATTAGCAAGAGCCAATTCTGGTATAACTCAAAGAGAGAATACGCAAACAATGAGCGATACTATCAGCCAAGCGCATCTATGTGTCAGCCTATGCCTCTTGCATTGGCTAAGGATGTTATTAGCCGTTACGGTTCACACCAAGACGATATAGACGCTATTCTATCCCCATCCAGACGGCACAACAGATATAGCCATTCTATGGCGCATGTATCATTTGGCGGTAGTTCATATGATCGTTTTATGAGAGCTTCTACATCTCATGAAATGTCAGATGTAATTGGTGGCAAGTTCTATGCGATCAATATGTCTACATGGTCACGCATAGGAACTATAGAGTTTAGACAGCACCAAGCTACCCTAGATTCTAAAAAGCTTTTTGCATGGTGTGAGCTAATCTTTACTATGTTTAAGCATTCAGACTGGAATCGCTTAGACTATAACGCGCCATCCAGCACCATCATAGAGACACCAGTTAGCCCTTTCAGAAATGGTTCTCGTATTAGCGTTCTATATTCTGCAATGCGTGTAGATGGTGGCGCGACAACCCGCGATTTAATGAATGCTACAGGATGGTCTGCCGATACAATTCGCGCTCGTGTCTCAGAGATCCGCAACCGTGAAGACGTAGGCCAAAACGGTTTAATTTGTCATACACAACAAGCCTATGGATCTAGCTATGGTTCAAGTGCTGGACAGCACGATCTAAATGGGTATGAAGTGTTGCGTTCTATGGAAACGATAATAGCAGGGAATGTTGCTACCTTACCAGAAAACAGAATAGGCATGACAAGCATTTGGGCTGGTATGACAGACGATCTCTTTGAGTACTTTAACGCTAGACGACAGACCCTAAACTAGGGTCTGTCAGGAAAGGATTAGAACAATGAAATATAAAGTAATTGATATGGATGGAAAAGAAGTAGAGACAATCCAGCCGGTTGCGCCGTGTAAGAAATGCGGCTTGATAGTATACCAAAGTAATCTTAGTTCCGTAGGATGGTGTCCTTCTGATTCTGGATTGCTTGATAACCAAGATCATTTTTGGAAACCAAAAGAAGAAGAAGAGATCCACAATCTGAACAATAACGACAGTTTAGAGATCAAACCGCAGGTACCCTAAGACATTGTAAGATCAAAAAATCGGGATAAGGGGGGGATATGGTCCCCCCCTTTTTTTGTGTTTATCGGAGGAGGCACTTACGCCAAGTTCACCGCAAACAACCACCAAAAAATTTTAAAAAAAAATTTTACAACATATTTTTATTGACCATTTGCAGTCTTTGCATTAAGTTTATCAATGAAGATAACAAGGAGGGGTAAATGACTAACTGGATCGTTTTCAAGAATGATACCGTAAGAAAATATAAATCCACAGAGGTTTATATAGAATACAGCAATGTTGTACTTCCAGAGTTTGATAGCAAGGGTAAACCAGACCTACTTGGTTGGGATGATGCTGTGCAAGCAAATCAAGCTGACAGAGATAGCATTGCCACATTCTATTCACCAGAATACCAAAAGGTATGTATGCCAGCCATTTACGAACACAGCAAAAGCGTTGACTTGCGCGAAGTATATCAAGCTGACCATGCTGAAGTTGTCGTTGAACATAAATACGCAGAAGAAGAAAAAGAGTCTATTACTTTTTTCTGGGAAGAAATTGTGTGTGTTGGTAATGGATTTAGTCCACAAGACCACGGATGGGATAAAGATGCCACAGACAAAGATGACAATGAATACCTTTGGAATGAGGATGAATTTTTACAACAAATTCCTAAATACAAAGACTTTGTTAAGTCGTGTCAACATTATCTTGATAGAGAGTTAGAATGGTGCTTGGCCCCAGACGGTACATCTCAAGCAGATGCAGTTGATTGTTCCATTAAAGAGCTTACCAAAATGATGCAATTAGCAGTTCAAATTTACGGCAATAAATCTTGGGGAAGCGATAGCTATGAAGGAGATGCAAATGACTAAATATTCGTTAAATGTCGGCGGAGAGCCGATTGAGTTTGAATCTGATAGCCCAGAGGGGTTTTTAGATGCGTGGAAGAAGTTGTATTTTATGGCTGACAGAGAGCCAGGGGCTTGGTTAAGAACAGCTGCGTCTGCTGCGTGTGACTGGAGTGGCAAGCCAATGAGGTGTGATAGTGTGTCTCATCTGACTGCTGACATGATTTCTGCTGGTATGCTAGAGGAGGTCAGTGATGTACAAGGCTAAAGAATCCTACAGTATGTGGGACAACAAGACTTTGTTGAACAGGCGCAAGGATCTTGGCATGACACAAACAGCGATGGCTCGTGCCTTGGGTGTAAGTCATCGTATGTATTGTTATTACGAGAGCGGTGATCAAGACATACCTCGTTCTATAGAGTTATCCACTCGTTGGATGGAGCGAAGTAGTTCTGAGGTTATGGAGCCACCATCAGGTTCGTTAAGTGATTTTGATAGGGACCGTATTAATCGTCTGTGCGAGGCCTTGTCTACTACGGATGGTTCAGACGCTGTTTTCGCTTTAAACCTCACTTTAGACAAGATTTTAAGGCAATCTAAATCTGAACTTGAGTACCTGTTGTCAAAGTTTGACTAATGGCGTAGTATTGGCTCCATGTATTTACCGCATGGGAGTAGAACATGACAAGCTACATGGGGCCAATGGCACCGCCACAGGCGGCGCAACCGCAGCCACAGGCATTAGACATTCGTACAATGCCAAATCAAAGGGCTAATTTTAAGAACTTTATGAAGCAGCGTTCAGCGATTATGCCGATGCAGCCTCAACCTCAGCCCCAGCCTATGATGCCTCTCATGCAACAGCAGCCAGTTCGTTTAGCTATGGGCGGCGGCGTTGATATATTTGATCCTATGTATTCCTCTCCTATGATGGCACCATCTGCTCCTACGGGCTTTGAGGGTGGCGGGGGTGTTCCGCCGCGCCGTACAGAAATTCGTGGTCAGGACCATATGCTGTCTTACATTACGCCAGATGAAGCTGGTATTTTGAAGGCTTTGGGTGGATCTGGCGAGGCTGGCCCTATGGGTATTCCGTCATATGCAGAAGATGATGGCGATGAGGATCCAGATTCCTCTTTTGATGGTGGCTTTGGGTCTGACTCTGATGATGTAGGCGGTGGTTTTGGCGGTGGTGATAGCACTGATGATGGTAGTGGTGGTGGTGATGACTCTGGTTTCATGGGTGGCGACCAAGGTGGCTACGACAGAATAGCGGATGCTATAAACCAGCAGCAGAGAGCAGAAGAGCAGGCACAAGCTGTTCGCGACATTCAGTTAATTAGCGCTAATGATCCAGCTAATGACATCTTTGCGCCTATTGACATCTTTGCGCCTACTAGGGCTACCACTCCACCAGCTATAGATGAATTTGCTTCTCCTGATTTGCCACTTGACACCAGAACTGCTCAGCAGCGTGTATCTGATTTAATTGATGACGCAGCTAGATCATCAGACCGATCAATAGCTTCAACTAGCGGTCAAGGGGTTACACCAGAAGTTCAAAACCTTCTTGGTCTAGAGATAAATGATCTTTTAGCGCAGGACATTTCTAGTAAGGGTGGCAAAGTAGATGTCAATCCTCAGACTGGTCAGGTTATTGCTTCTAGTTACCCTACGGCTCAACAGCCTATGACGTTTGTACCAGATTCAATTAAGAACAAAATTGAAGACGCTAAAATGGATGTATTGGGTGATACAAAAACAATAGACGAAGGGGATCTTCGTTTAAACCCTGGTCTTAATGACGAGTTATTTGGTGATACAAAGACAATAGACGAAGGAGACATTCGGTTAAACCCTTCTCTGCGAGAAAATCCCGTCAGCATATATGACCGTAATCCAAATTATGAGGAGTCGGTTGGAGGAAATATTAATACAACTGCCCTGCCTGATGGCTCCTCTTTATTGGACTATAGGGGACTCACAACAGACCTTCTTCAACAAAGTGTTACTCCACCCGATCCTTTATCTGACGCTGTATCGAGGGCGCAACAAGTCGCGCAACAAGGTGGTATACCAAGTATCACGCTTCCTGACACGGTTTTTGATGTTGATACAAGATCTGACATGGAAAGAGCGTTAGCAGAATCTGCTCGTAGTAAAGGCATAATGGACGCTTTTCAAGACCAGTATAACAAAGATGCTGCTGCGGCAAGGGCGCAACCCAACATGGTTGACGCTGAAACAGATATGGAGCAACGGGTTCTTACAGACCCTAATCGTTCTGGTTACACCAACGATCTTCCAGATAGGCTTAAGACGTTCACAAGGCCAGACGGTGTTACGGTATCTAGAAATCTGGGTGGTTTGACGGAGGCACAAAGAGCAAGTCAGCCTTTCTACATGGATCTTGCTCAAATGGCTGGAGACAAGCCTTATGGGTATGAGATTAAAGATGGTGAAATAGTTGGTTCAGTTGGAAGCGGCATAGGTTTGTTGGGACCGCTTACTAGAGGTCTTCAGAATTTAATAGGCGGTCCACCGCAAACTACAGAGGATCTATTAAAGCGAGGTGTATATACTGGGTTGACTGATATAAGCGGTCCTCCTGAGCCAGAAAACGACTTCATACCTCGTGTGAAAGCTCCTAATGATCCTTGTCCAACAGGCTATAGTCTTGTAAATGGTGTATGTACGCCTATCGACGAGTCCAAAACTGTTGATAATTCATNAGGGTCAACGAATACAGCAAGTCCATATATTGCTCCACCTGTTGTTGTTGCATCTAATCGTCAACAAAACATTCCATCTATGCAAGGTCCAGTTGGATATGGCATAAATACTGTTGGGCAGTTTGCGCCTTCTGTAGCTTCTAACGCTTCGTTTTTCCAGCAGATGTTAAACCAGCAAGGTCAACGAGCCCCACTGCGGTTACAAGAAGGTGGCTCTGTAACATCTTCTTTGGATCAAGCAGCAGATAACTTTTTAAAGGCGTTACAGCCAGTAGCGTAGTTAAATGGACAGTGTACTTGACATACCTACTGAGTTTCTTACTGACGCAGAGATTGAGTCACTAGGGAAGCATTTAGATAAGTACAAGGAAATACATAATCGTGAAAGTCACCAGACAAGTTTTTTAGAATTTGTAAATTATGTGTGGCCTTCATTTATTGCAGGCAATCATCACAAGATTTTTGCGGAAAAGCTAGAGCGTGTTGCCAATGGTGAATTAAAGCGTTTGATTGTAAATATGCCGCCAAGACACACGAAGTCTGAGTTTGCCAGCTATTTGTTTCCTGCGTGGGTTATGGGTAAAAACCCTAGCACAAAAATTATTCAGGCAACGCACACGGCTGAACTTGCTGTGGGTTTTGGTCGTAAGGTTAAAAACCTATTAGACAGCGATATATATCGTGATGTGTTTCCAACAATGGAATTGGCTAGAGATGCNAAAGCTAGTGGTCGCTGGTCAACGAATGAGGGTGGTGAGTATTACGCTGTTGGTGTAGGCGGTGCATTGGCTGGTCGTGGTGCGAACTTATGTATTATTGACGATCCTGTTTCTGAGCAGGATGCGTTGTCCCCTACCGCGTTGGATAATATCTACGAATGGTACACATCAGGTCCAAGACAGAGATTACAGCCGGGCGGAGCAATAATCATTGTGATGACGCGGTGGAGTATCCGCGATTTGACAGCCAAAGTTCTATCGAAGCAGGCAGAGGGCGGAGCAGACAATTGGGAAGTAGTGGAGTTTCCTGCGATATTTCCCGAAACAGACAACGTGTTGTGGCCCGAATTTTGGAGCAGGGAAGAGCTAGAAGGCGTTAGAGCTTCTATCCCTGTAGCTAAGTGGAACGCACAATATCTTCAGAACCCAACTGCTGAAGAGGGTGCAATTATTAAAAGGGAGTGGTGGAATGTATGGGAGCATGATGATCCTCCTCGCGTTGATTACATCATCCAATCGTATGATACGGCCTTCACCAAGTCTGAAAGAGCGGATTATTCGGCTATTACGACTTGGGGGGTGTTTTATCCTAACGAAGGTGATGAAGCGGCAATCATATTGCTGGACGCTGAAAAAGGTAGGTGGGAGTTTCCAGAGCTTAAAGACGCAGCAATGCGCTTGTACCAAGAGTTCGAGCCAGACATGGTGCTGATTGAGCAAAAGGCATCTGGAACGCCATTAACACAAGATTTGCGCAAAATGGGCATACCTGTTAGTGGTTTTACACCGGGTAGGGGTGCAGATAAGTTCTCTCGCATGAACGCTTGCGCCCCTGTATTTGAGTCAGGCATGGTGTGGTGTCCAGAGACAAGGTGGGCTGAAGAAGTCATGGAGGAATGCGCCTCGTTTCCTAATGGAGAACATGATGACTTGGCGGATTCGATGACTCAGGCTATACTAAGGTTCAGGCAGGGTGGCTTTATTGGCACCCGTAATGATTATGAAGACGATGATTTGGCGACATATAGAAGTAACAGGGAGTATTACTGATGAGCAAGTTTAATACACCAAAAGCTCGTTCAAATCGCCGCCGTCAGTTAGAGCGTATGCGCAAGAATCCTCAATACAATATTGATGATGATAAGATTTTAGATATTCTTGATTATGAGTTTGATTTAGAAATGGGAAATTATCCTAAAATGCCTTTGCCTAGCAAACGCTACAAAAATGGTGGTGCAGTAATGAAAAACCGTGGTGGAACTTTTAAGGGGACATTCTAATGCCAAAGAATCAAAANCTAGGCGCGCTAGAACAAGCGATGCTTGATATTGCAGCGTATGAGGCAAGTCCGGCTGCCGCCGCATCATTGGCTCGCATTGAAGCTGGTCGAAAGAAGGCAATGCAGGACCGTATTGATGCTGTAACTGGCAAGACTAATCCTATGCTGGATGCAGTCAAAGCTTTTACGCCTGGCTACAAAAATGGTGGAGCCGTGCTTAAAGGGCGTGGCGGTAAATTCAAAGGCACTTTCTAATGGCACTAAGAATAGGATCGAAGCCTAAGCCTAGCCCTCAAAAGAAGAAGCGCAAAAAAAGCGTCATGATAAAAAAATTTAGTCCAATAGCCCGTCCACAAAGATTTAAAGGAGTATTTTAAATGCCTAGAACCGCAAAGAATAAGCCAAATGAAAACGAGAGCTTTGCTCAGCTTACTAAAAGACAAGCCGCAGCCTTGGAAAAGTTTGAGGAATCTAAAACTGCTGGTGAAAAAAACAGATCGGCTTTAAAACAATTAAAACGTGTTTTTCCAAAAGGACTAGGAAACCTCATATTAGGCGCTGGTCAGAGCTTCGTGGATAAAGAAGGTGGAGAGACTCGTATGAGGAGAGGTTCCAAGAGCCTTGATACCGCATTGGCTACGTCACAAGATAAAGACATAAAGGAAGAACGAGCTATGAAATCCCTAAAAAGCAAACGGGCTATTGGCATGAAAAAAGGCGGCGCTGCATTTCCTGACTTAACAGGTGACGGCAAGGTTACAAAAAAGGATATTCTTAAAGGTCGTGGCGTTAAGGGTTTTAAAGATGGTGGAAAAACTATTTCAGACGCTGATCGTAAGAAAGTAGATTCAATCCCTAGAGAGTCTGGGAAAACCATTTCAGATTCTGATAGAAGGCGTGTTAAAAAAATGGTTTCAGGTGTTACGCAAGAAAGCGGAAAAACCATTTCAGATTCTGATAAGAAACGTGTTAAAAAAATGGTTTCAGGCTTTAAGGAAGGCGGAGAAGTTCGTGGTATGGGCAAGGCTTACATGGGTGCGCCTAGAAAAGTTAAGATAAAGTGATGTTATTTGATTTTGGTGTTATACTAAAAAAGAGGCTGATCTATGGCTTTGCTGTCATGATTAATGCCCTTCTCATGAGAGCGCCGAGATCAGTCTCACTAATCAAAAGGGATTAGAAATGGCTATTGAAAAAGGAATAGGATCTGGGATTGGTGAGCCAGAGGTTATACCTCAAGGTCAAGCAGAACTTGATATTATAGAGTTTCCTGCGCAGCCTAGAATTCTTGAAATGGATGACGGCTCCGCTATTATTGGCGAGATAGATGAAGAAGTAGAGGTAGCTGAAAACGTTCCTTTTGATGCGAATCTTGCAGATTACGTTGATGAGAGTGAGTTAGGACCAATCGCATCTGATTTATCCTCTGACATTGATGATGATCTTTCTTCTCGTCAGGACTGGGAAGATTCATATAAGAGAGGCATTGAGCTTCTTGGTATGAACTATGAAGAGCGTAGTCAGCCATTTGAAGGCGCGACTGGTGTTGTTCATCCGCTTCTTGCCGAGTCTGTAACACAGTTTCAAGCTCAAGCTTATCGTGAAATGTTGCCATCTGGCGGTCCTGTTCGCACTCAAACTATGGGTGCTGAGACACCAGAGCTTGTTGCTCAAGCTCAACGTGTTAAAGACTACATGAATTATATGATTACCTACGAAATGGAAGAATACGACCCTGAAACGGATCAAATGCTCTTCTATTTACCTATTGTTGGTTCAACCTTTAAAAAAGTTTACTTTGACCCCCTTATGCAAAGGCCTGTTAGTAAATTTGTACATGCTGAAGATGTTGTTGTTCCTTATGGGGCGACTGATTTACTTACTGCGCCACGCATTACTCATATTATCCGCATGGATAAGAACGAAGTTTTAAAGTTGCAACTTGCAGGATTTTACAAAGATATAGAACTTCCGGGCAGCTCATATAGCTCTGAAGATTTTAGTGGTGTAAGAGAAGCAATTGATGATGCGCAAGGCGTGCAGCTTTCTGGCTCTGGATCAGAAGAGTTAGTTTTGCATGAAGTTCATACCTCTTTAGACCTTCCTGGCTTTGAGGACATGGATGAAGAAGGAGAGCCTACTGGATTAAAAATACCGTATATAGTGACAATCCTTGAGTCCAATGGCGATATATTGTCTATTCGTAGAAATTATGACGAGATGGACCCATTCATGCGCAGGCAGTCATATTTTGTGCATTACAAGTTCTTGCCCGGCCTTGGGTTTTATGGGTTTGGGTTAACTCATATGATTGGTGGCTTATCTCAAGCCTCTACAAGTATTCTGCGACAGCTAATTGATGCTGGAACTCTTTCAAACTTACCTGCTGGGTTTAAGGCTCGTGGCGCTCGTATTCGTGATGAAGATGAGCCTTTACAGCCAGGGGAGTTTAGAGATATAGACTCCGCTGGCATGGATATACGCCAGTCTATTATGCCACTGCCATTTAAAGAGCCCTCACAAACTCTGTATAGCCTTTTAGGTGGGCTTGTAGAGGCTGGTAGACGCTTTGCGTCTATGGCAGACATGAAGATAGGTGAAATGGGTGGAGAAACGCCTGTAGGGACTACTATGGCGATTATGGAGCGTGGCACAAAGGTTATGTCAGCCATTCATAAACGCCTTCACTACGCACAAAAACAAGAGTTTAAAATTTTAGCAAATATATTTGCTAGAAACACCGCTCCTGTTTATCCGTATGCTAATCCAGGCGCACCACCAGAAATAAAGCAGCAAGATTTTGATGACCGCATTGATGTCCTGCCTGTATCAGACCCAAACATCTTTTCTATGTCTCAGCGCATTGCTTTGGCGCAGACAGAGCTTCAATTAGTTCAGTCAAACCCAGAGATACATGGTGGGCCGCAGGGTCTGTACCAAGCTTACAGAAATATGTATGAGGCTCTTGGTGTAACTAACATTGATGCTTTACTTCCTGTTCCAGCACAACCACAGCCCATGAATCCTGCTAAAGAAAATCAGGAAGCCATGCGTGGTCAAAGAATCCAAGCGTTTCCAGAGCAAAACCACCAAGCTCATGTCGAGGCTCACCTTGCTATTTTGTCAACTCCTGTAGCACAGGCTAACGCGACTATTGTTATGACCTTGCAGGGTCACATACAAGAGCATCTTGGAATGATGGCTGAAATGCAGGCACAGCAAGAAGTTATGTCTCAGCTTGCGCCAGAAGCTCAAATGATGCTTCAACAAAACCCCCAAATGGGTCAGCAAGTGCAAGCAGAGATTGCAAATAGAGCAGCCGAGCTTATTGGTGAGCTTACTGAACAGTACGCTCAAGCCGTTTCCCCTGCTGATTCTAGTCAAACTGACCCCCTTGTTGCAATTAGACAACAGGAACTGGCTCTTAAGGGCGCTGAAATACAGGCTAGAGAAAAACAATTTGAAGCTAAACAAGAGCTTGAAAAACAAAAAGAGCAAAACGATGTGTTGTTAGCTCAACAAAGACTTGACCTAAGTGAAGAGGCTACATCCGAAAAAACTCGCGTAGCTGAAGAAAGAATCCAGACCCAGCGAGATATTGCTGCGGCAAACTTACAAAGGAAAATGTGATGTCTGCAAGTTCTGTTCGTGCAAAATTTATGGCAGTAGAAAAAGAAAAAAAACGTCAAACACGTTTAATGGAAGAGAACGCTCTTTCTGCTGATAAAGCTGAAAGCGCCCCTATTAAAAAAGAGGAGCCTGTTCGTGCTAGAAATGAAGACGGCACTTTAAAATCTGACGATCTTTCTACAAAAGAATTTAATGAAGCTTGGGTAGGCGGTAAATCTCCTAAGAAAAAAACAACGGCTAAAAAGAAAAAATCATGAAAAAGAACAAGCCCTCTTTAACGCAAACTTTAAGCGGCCTTAGTAAGGAGCAGCTTAGAATAATGAAAGAGGCGCTGGACGCAGGAAGAAAGGGTTTTAAATATGACACAAAAACTGGTCAACGTGATTTTGGATTTAACAAAGGCGGCGAAGTATGTCGTGGTCAAGGTAGTGTCTCGCGTAAAAGAAAGTTTAAAACGTACTAATGGCTAAACAGCTTTCTGAAAACTCTAGGTTTGCAAAACTTGACTTAGATAACGATGGCACTGTGACTGATGAGGAAATATCTCACGCTAAAGACATGCTTGAATTAGAGCTTCGTGAGGAGAAGGCTTATGCTCAAAAACGAATGGCTTGGGTTGCTGTTTCTAGTATGGTTGGTTTCGCACTTTTGCCGCTTATACCGTGGATACCAGAAAGCAGGTTGTCATTTCTAGCTAGTTTAAGCGATATGTTGTTTTTAAGTCAGGCATCTATCGTAGGATTTTATTTTGGCGCACAGGCTTACATGGCTAAAAAATAATGAATTATGAGAGGGCAATCTTATGAATATAATTAAAAACTTGTTAAATAGTGGTAAAAACACTGCTTTATTTGCAGCAATGACGGGACTTCTAATTGCTCATTTTTATATATTTGGCGATGTTTACGCTTTTTTTTACCAAGAAATAAACTAATAGTATAGATGAGGAACAGCTAATGCTTGTTAATAAAAGAAAAATAAAAAAAGTTGTTAAAGGTCTTAATAAAGCTTCTAAATTGCACGCTAAACAGGCCAAGACACTTAAAGGTGTATTAAAACCTAAAAAGAAGAAATGATGAAACAAGCAGCCACCAAGCTAAATGAAGCAAGCGAGATAACTATTCCTTTACGGAACCTTATCAGCATGATTGCTTTCACAGCCGTTAGTGTTTGGGTTTACTTTGGTTTAACAGAACGCATATCTTTTTTAGAACACAATCTTGAACTTACAATGGAAGAAGTTGAAGAAAACGATAACTGGATAGATGATTTTGAGCCGCCTCAGTCGGTGCAGAACACAGTTACTAGGGTTCATCAGCTTGAGATTGAGTTAGCTAAATTAAAACTGATGCTGGAGTTAAAACAATGATACAAGCATTAATAGGGCCGATTGCAAACCTCGCCAGCACATGGCTTGAGGGAAAAGTTGAAACAAAGAAAGCTGAGACAGGGGCAAAGGTTGCTAAAGCCAAGGCTGAAGCTGTTATCATGGAAAAGAAGGCCACGGGGGAGATTGATTGGGATCTCAAAATGGCTGACGCATCTGCCAGCAGCTGGAAAGACGAGTGGCTTACAATTTTATTTTCAGTCCCATTAGTGCTTGCCTTCTGCGGTGAGTGGGGTAGAAGCATTGTTACAGATGGGTTTACTGCTTTGCAGGAAATGCCTGAATACTACAGATACACGCTTGGTGTTATCGTGAGCGCAAGCTTTGGTACACGAGCGGCAACAAAGTTTTTTGGTAAGAAGTAATGGACGCAATTGTACTTGCGGAATATTTATTAAAGAACATACGCCAAGACAAAGCTGATTATACGCAGCGGTTGGCGGATGGTGCGATAGAGGATTACTCCGACTATCGGTTCATGGTGGGGCAGATACGCGGCCTGACCCAGTGTGAGGAACATATAAAAACCGCGATGAAAGGCATAGAGCTAGAAGATGGCTAAAAAACTATTCGTCCCTGAGAGGATGGCATCAAGTAAGCTTACAGGACAATCTAGTGCAGTCCCAGAAGCAATATCAAAAGGCTTTGAGCCTTCGGAAGAAAACAAAAACACAGAAGATCCATCAGCTATGGATGTATCTGCTATTGACAGGCTCCCTATGCCTGTTGGATACAGGCTTCTTGTTATTCCCTACTATATGAAACAAAAAACCGCTGGAGGAATTATTATTCCTGAAGCTGTGCGTGATCGTGAAAATCATGCAACAGTTGCGGCTTACGTTGTTAAAGTTGGCCCAGACGCTTACACTGATGAAAATAAATTTCCAACAGGAGCTTGGTGTGGTGAGAAATCATGGGTATTAATGGGAAGATATGCTGGAAATAGATTTAAAGTGGATGGTTTAGAAGTTAGGCTTATAAATGACGATAATGTTATAGCCACAATCCTTGACCCCGCAGATATTTCTTATGTATAGTGTATTTAGGAGCTTATAATGGTTGAAAACCAATTAGTAGAAAATAACGAGAAACAGGAAACTGTTACCTTTGAAGTAGAAGACGAGCAGAATCCATCAATTGATGTTGATTCTCCTGTCAATACTCCTGTTGAAACCTCTGTTGAAGAAGAAACCAGTACAAATGTACAGGAAGACACATCTTCAGAATTAGAAAACTATAGCGATAATGTTAAAAAACGCATTAATCAGCTAACTGCAAAGCGTAAACAAGCTCTTGAAGAGTCGGAAGCGGCATATACATACGCACAGCAGGTTCAACAACAGAATGAAGACTTAAAAAAACGCATATCTGAATTGGACCAAGGCTACATTGCTGAATATGGTGGTCGTGTAGAAAGCCAATCTTCATCCGCTAAAAAAATGCTAAAAGAAGCATATGACAATGGCGATATGGATAAGATGGCTGAAGCCCAAGATCTTATCTCTCAGTTAGCCATTGAAAAAGAACGCATTCGTGTTCAAAAGGGTCGCCAAGAGCGACAAGCTGCGGAGCCAATTCAGCAACAGCAAGCACCTCAAAGACAGCAACGATCAGAAAATGATCTTGACCCAAAGCTTGAGTCTTGGATGAGCAAAAACCCTTGGTTTGGACCTCAAGGGGATATGTTTATGACTCGTGGAGCGCAGGCTTTGCACGAGCAACTGGTGGGGGTTGAAGATTACGATCCTTCATCAGACGAGTATTACGCGGAAATAGATAGGCGCATGCGCCAAGAAATGCCGCACAAATTTCAGGATAAACGGCAGAACGTCCAAGCTGTTGCTCCTGCGTCCAATGGACGGTCATCTAAAAGTGGACGGAAAAAGACGGTGGAACTAACGCCGGGACAGGTGGCTTTTGCTACTAAAATGAAAATTCCTCTTGAGCTATACGCAAAAGAGGTAGCGAAACTTGAGAGGAAAGCGAAATGACTGATCGTGCAAGCCGGGATTCGCAAACCCGTGAAAAAAAAGCGAGAACTGCCGATTGGAAACCGCCTTCAACACTTGAGGCTCCAGAAGCCCCTATTGGCTACAAACACCGTTGGATCCGTGAATCTGTCATGGGCTACGATGATAAAAACAATATTCACAAAAAGAGGCGTGAAGGATGGGAGCTTGTAAAAGCAGAAGACCATCCTGATTTTGATGCCCCTGTTTTGGATGAAGGAAAAAACGCTGGCGTGATTGGCGTAGGTGGTCTGGTTTTAGCCAGAATACCAGAAGAAATCGTGGAACAAAGAACTGCTCACTACGAATCAGTGACGCAAAATCAAATGGAAGCTGTGGATCGTGATTGGATGCGTGAAAACAATCCAAACATGCCAAAGCAAAAACCTCAACGTTCCTCTTCCGTGTCCTTTGGTGGCCCGAAGGGAGGGGACAATTAGTCAAGGAGACTAAATTATGGCGAATCAAGATGCCGCATTTGGCATGCGCCCCGTCAAAAGGATAGGTGGAACACCCTATACTGGTGGGCAAAGCCGTTATCGCATTGCCAGCAATTATGGCACTGCAATTTTCCAAGGCGATATGGTTATGCAAGTAACTGGCGGCGGAATTGAAGTTCATGCTGATGGTGGGACTGTTCCTATTGTTGGCGTGTTTAATGGATGTGAGTACACTGACCCAACAACAGGAAAGAAAACTTTTTCAAACTTCTATCCTGCAAGCACTGTTGCTTCTGACATAATCGCATTTATCATTGATGACCCTATGGTTATCTTTGAAATTCAAGCTGCGATTGCATTCCCTGTAGCAGATCTTTTGGGTAACTTTGATATTGTTTACACAACTGCTGGAAGCACCGTTACAGGTCTTTCAGGGGCTGAATTGCAAGTCACAGACGGCGGAACGGCAACATCGTTGCCTTTAAAAGTCATTGATATTTCAGAAGATCCTGAAAACAATGATGTAGGATCAGCACATACAAATGTTTTGTGTGTAATTGGAAACCACATGTTCGGCGTTAAAGGCGCTGGATTAGCATAAGGAGGCCGAATAATGGCTATTTCAAGAGCTCAACTAGCGAAAGAGCTAGAGCCCGGCCTTAACGCTCTATTCGGAATGGAATATGATCGTTACGATGCCGAGCATGCTGAAATTTACGACACCGAGTCTTCAGATCGTGCATTTGAAGAAGAGGTAATGCTCGTAGGCTTTGGTAATGCAAATACTAAGTCAGAGGGATCTGGCGTTGCGTTTGACTCTGCTTCAGAGGCTTACACAGCACGTTACTCACATGAGACAATCGCACTTGCGTTTGCGTTGACTGAAGAAGCTATGGAAGATAATTTGTATGACCGCCTTGGCGCACGTTATACAAAAGCTCTTGCACGCTCTATGGCGCACACAAAGCAAGTTAAGGCTGCGGCAACACTGAATAATGCATTCAGCAGCAGCGTTACAGGCGGTGATGGTAAGGAGCTTTGTGCTACTGACCACCCATTAGCTGGCGGTGGTACTCTTCGTAACGAGCCAACAGTGGCTGCTGACCTTAACGAAACATCACTTGAGAATGCTCTTATTGACATCTCAACATTCGTTGATGAGCGGAACATGATTATCGCACTTCGCGGTATGAAATTAATTGTTCCACCACAGCTTCAGTTCATTGCTGATCGCCTTCTTGAGTCAACACTTCGTCCAGGCACAGCCGACAACGATGTAAATGCTCATAGAAATATGGGTATGTTGCCTGAAGGTTACGTTGTTAATCACTTCCTGACTGATACAGATGCTTTCTTTATCAAGACGGATGCGCCTAACGGCTTTAAGCACTTTGAAAGAACTCCAATGTCAACTGGTATGGAAGCTGACTTCGATACTGGCAACATGCGGTTCAAGGCTCGTGAGCGTTATAGCTTCGGCTTTAGCGATCCTCGCGCAGTGTTCGGTTCACCGGGCGCAGCATAAATTAGAACAATTGTTCTTGTTGGAAGGGGCGGCAGTTGCCGCCCTTTCTTTTTTGATGTATAGTTTTTTTATTCCCTGACAGCCCTAATGTGGGGCTGACTCTAGCCACGACAGGAGATCTCAATGGCTACTACTACTTTCAACGGAGCGGTACGCTCCGAAAATGGATTCAAAACCATTTCAAAAAGCTCTACGCTTGGAACTTTTACTGACCATATTGTTGCGACAAGCGGCGGTGTTCTTGAGGTTCAAAAAGTTGCTACATCTGGTGTAAACAATATTGTTGCAGCAGGAACGTCTACTGGTGCAAATAACGCCAGCTTGGGTACAGCGGCTACTATCTTCAACATTACTCCAAACGCACATGGCTCTGGTATTGCTGATGCAGCCATCAACACCTTTGTTACAAAAATTGGTGGAGACATCACGACAACAATTCTTGTTGATCTTCACGGTGGGCTTGCTTCAGGTGGCGCGGATGATGTTATTGGTACTGATGGCGGTACGGCAAACGCTTATATTGCTGAGTTGACTACTGCTGTTAATGGTATTCCTTACTTGATTGAGTTCGCTTGTTTAGAAGTTCCAACAGGTGGAGATCCAGATATTAATCTTGTTTGTTCTGCAACTGGAACGGACGCAGAAAATGCGGCTGTCACAAGTGGGACTGTTCTCCTTAACAACGGAGATTTAACACTTGGGTTTTATGTTGAAGCAGACGGTGGAGCGACACTAGCGGCACTTACTAAGAAGTTTTTGTATCTAACGTGTGGTGATGCAACTGATGCTGCCTATACTGCGGGTAAGCTGGTTATAAAGATTCACGGCGCAGCATTTGATTTCAATAACGGTTAATTTTTTTAGAGAGGGGTAAAACCCTCTCTTTTTAAGGAGATTAAAATGGGTCGTTCAGACGTAAAAGTCCAGTTTATCAGCGATGAAGTAGTAGCGGATGATGATTTTATTGTCACTGCCGCTAGACCAAATACTGCTGCAACTTTAGCAAATACTGCATTTGCTTCTGGCGGAGCCAGAGTCTTATCAGTGACAACGGCAGGAACAAGTGACAACGGCAAAAGTAATACTATTGTCGGTACAGATGTTTTTGACAACGTGATAACAGAAGTAATTACTTCTACTGGTTCTGCTGAAAACGTAGATGGAGCTAAATATTTTAAAACAGTTACTTCAGTTACAAGTTCTGCACAGTTTGCAGGGAACATAATTGTAGGATCTCTTGCTACTGCGGCTCAAGCTGTTTTTGGTGGGCCAGTTAGACTTAAAGGATATTCAATAGTATCTGGCGGAACAGCAGGTGTTATTGAGTTTGTTGATGGAACACCAGAGGATGGGACTGTATTATTTAAGGCAAGAACCATTGGCACAGATAATACAACGCTAGATAATACTATCCCAGATGAAGGGATTTTGTTTCAAAGCGGTTTATCTATTAAATACACAGTTGGTACGATTGATATGATGAATTTTTTCTATGCCTAGAAAAAAAGAAACACCGATTAAAAACTCGGTGAAATCTGGTAATTTTCGCGCTACCAAAAAAGGCGCGGGAATGACAGAAAAAGGCGTAAAAGCTTATAGAAAAGCTAATCCTGGTAGCAAGCTTAAAACAGCAGTTACTGGCAAGGTTAAAAAAGGAAGCACAGCTGCCAAAAGACGCAAATCATTTTGCGCTAGGTCTGCTGGGCAGATGAAGAAGTTTCCAAAGGCAGCTAAAAACCCTAACAGTCGGTTGCGTCAGGCTAGAAAAAGGTGGAAATGTTAAGTTCTCAGTTCGTAGCAGGAACTATTTTTGTAGCTTTTATAGGCGCTTGTGTCGCTGGTCTTACATGGATTTCATCAACTCTTATTGAAGTTGATAAAAATGTGGCAGTCATGGCTATGAAGATTGATACTAATAATGAAAAAATAGACCAGCTTCATGACATGATTAGGCCTATGTGGGAAGAATTCACAGGAAGGACTTACGATGACAATCTCGCGCAGTTCGATCCCGAAGCAGATTTCAAATTCACCGTCAAAGCGGAGTTCTAAAATGCCAAAAGACGCTTGTTATAGTAAAGTAAAAGCTCGTTACAGAGTTTTTCCAAGCGCATATGCTTCAGGCGCTATTGCGAAATGCAGAAAAGTTGGTGCCGCTAATTACGGCACTGGCGGCAAGAAGAAAGCCAAGAAGAAGGCCACTGGTGGTGCTGTTACAATGAATAATGGAGGGGCAGTTACAAGGGCAAAGCGTCCTTCAAAAAACCCTAACATCGCAAGAGGGTGTGGCGCAATAATGGAAAATAGAAGAAAATCTACTAAATATTCTTAAGTTTTAGAGGGTCTTATGGAACCGATTAGCACTGCACTAGCAGGTATCAGCTTAGTAAAAGCGGCAGTAGACGGAATTAAAAGTGCTATCGGTACAGCTAATGACATTGGCGAAATAGCTGATCATATAGACAACCTGTTTGCTGGTGAGCAACAGACTCAACGCGCTAGAAACAAAAAATCTGGTGTAAACCAGTTTGATGTTAGTTCTGTGGCAAAAGAAACTATTGACGCTCGGCTTGCGGCAGAAAAGTTATATGAAGTGTCTGTGATGGTTGACCAAAGATTCGGTCATGGAACGTGGTCTGGCATTGTCAATGAACGTGCTAAACGGATACAAGAAGCCAAAGAAGTAGCAAAGCAAGAACAGGTAGAACGCAATCGCAAGAACCATGAGTTGATGGAGCTTGCTAAGACTGTTGGCATATCTCTTATGGCTATAATATTTGTTGCTGTCTGCATCACAGCCTCAATCATGTTTGCGAGCAACTGATGTTTACAGCGGTTCTTATAATATGTGCGCCGCTACTTGGTGCTGATTGTATTGAGGTAGTAGATGCCAAAGGCCCATACGATAGGCAGGCTGAGTGTATTGAGCGTGTGCTTCAGATGTTCCAAGACACACAGCTTTTGTTTCCTGCGCCATACAAGTCTGTAAGCTACCGATGTGACAATAAATATAAGAGAGTGTAAATGACAGTAAGGAAAACAAAAAGTGGGCTTGCTCTCAAGCGATGGTTCAAAGAAAACTGGAAAGACGTTTCCACGGGGAAAGCATGTGGGCGTAGCAAAGGTGAAAAACGGGGTACTCCATATTGTCGCCCCAGCAAAAGGATCTCTTCTAAGACCCCTAAAACCTCCAAAGAGATGACAGCTAAAGAAAAAAGTAGTAGAATAACACAGAAGAAAAAACTTGGTCAACCAGCGGGTAAGCCAAGAAGAGTTAAATCTTTAAAAAGGAGAACCAAGAAATGATGAAGAAAAAAGGAATGGCTAAAGGTGGCGTTGCAAAAATGCGTGGCGGTGGCATGATGAAGAAAAAAGGCTACGCTAAGGGCGGCGTTGCAATGAAGAAAAAAGGCATGGCTAAAGGTGGTGCATCAAAAATGTCTGTAGCTCAACTTAGATCGGCTGCAAAGAAAATGGGGATGAAGGTAGTAAAGGCCTAAAATGCCTTTTTTACAAAGCAATATACCTCACTTTAAGTGCTGGGTTCGCCGTGAGTATACGGTAAATCACGAGCGTTATCATGGTGAATTTTTGCACGGCATGGCTATTGCGGTTACTACCATACCAAATAGATGCTTAAGTTTTCAGATGATTTTTACTGGATGCGAAGTAGATGGTACTGATGACCCTAATGTTCATGGCGGTGCGATGTGGGCTCGTATGCCCATTACAGCGTTAGTTGGAGACACTCCTTTTGAAGAGTGGCCTGAACCGATGCCCGTGCATTTGGCTCAACCTTGGGATTGTATGTCTCATACGCATGCTGTTTACCGTATGGAAAGAACTCACCCTTGCCCTTGGTTGGCGAAAATAGGTTCAGACTTTTTCCCAGCAAAATACTATTTTACAGTAGATTACACGGAAAGCGAAATAGCTGATGACCCAGCGCAGCACAAACAAAGTCATGTTTTAGAGCTTTTGGACGCGGGTAAATATACTGGAAATATCGTTGCTTTGCCTAATAACCGTGTTCGTACTACACATCCAGCATGGTTTGAAACTGGGCAAGGCGCTCCTGATTTCTTGCCCTCACAGCATATACACTATTCAAAATCAGATTTAGACTATACAATGGATGTGAATCAGATTTTTAACAACCTGTATGCGGATGATAAATAATGACTGTTTCTGGGTCAACTAACTTTGAGCTAGATGTAAGTGATTACATTGAAGAAGCTTTTGAAAGATGTGGATTAGAGGTTCGCACTGGTTACGACCTAAAGACCGCCAAGCGTTCTTTAAATTTAATGTTTGCTGATTGGGCTAATCGCGGCCTTAATCAATGGACTATTGCGCAGCGTACCCAAGCTTTAACGCAAGGCACTGCTAGTTATACTATTGATGCAGACGTTATTGATGTTCTGTCTATGGTTGTGAGAAGAAGCGATTCTGACTTGTCCATGTCAAGAATAAGCAGAGATTCTTATATATCAATAAATTCAAAAGACACTCAATCTAGGCCTTCGCAGTTTTTTATTGATCGTCAGGTAACACCTGTAATCAAAATCTGGCCTACTCCTGAAAACAGTACAGATGTACTGATTTACGATTGCCTGACAAGAATTGATGACGCTGACACTTTTTCCAACACGGTAGATGTTCCGTTTAGATTTTATCCCTGTTTAGCTGCTGGACTTGCTTACTACCTGTCCATTAAGAAAGCGCCAGAAAGAATACAGGTGTTAAAAACCATATATGATGAAGAGTTTGATAAGGCGCAGGCAGAAGATCGTGATAGAGCATCGTTTAATGTAAGCCCCAACCTTCAATTCTACAGGATTAGGTAATGGGTAAATTTGCCGCTGGGAAAGATGCTTATGGTATTTCTGACAGATCTGGATTTAGGTATCGTTTGCGCGACATGAGAAAGGAGTGGAATGGGCTTCTTGTTGGAAAAGACGAATACGAAGAAAAGCATCCTCAAATAGAATCTGTTAGACATACAATTGATGCAGAATCTTTGCGTGATGCTCGTCCAGACATTCAAATAGGTGAAGATTTTATGGCTTTTGTTGTTTATACCAACACTGGTCTTGGCATAATAGGAACCGAACTAAATAGCTTTGAGGCTACTGCTAGTTTAGGAACGGTAACGGTGACAACATGAGCTTTACATATTCAACATTAAAGACAGCTTTGCAACAATGGACAGAAAACTCTGAGGCTACTTTTATAAGCAACCTTAGTTTCTTCATTAAAAATGCAGAAGAAAGAATATTAAAAGAAGTTGATTTAGACTATTTTCGCAAGAACGTAACTGGAACAACAACTTCTGATAACCAGTTCTTAGCTGTTCCCACAGATTACTTAGCTTCTTTTAGCTTAAGTGTTACAAATTCTAGCACTAAAGAATTTTTATTACAGAAAGACGTTAATTTTATACAAGAGTTTAATCCTACATCTGCAACTGGAACTCCAAAATATTACGCTGTTTATGATTATCAAAACTTTATTTTGTCTCCTGTTCCTGACACCAGTTACTCTGCTGAATTGCATTATTTTTATAGGCCAGATAGCCTAACTGTAAGTCAGTTTGTGTTAACTTTAAGCAGTGTTACTGGGACTTTTGTTGACAGTGAAACAATTACAGG
>JGI24004J15324_10000086_pt1 | contig 32732 bp, 29 predicted proteins | sample LinPmetageLP32_FD_15324 | JGI IMG/M metagenome (IMG submission 15324)
GAGTTATTATGACTGACGCTGATATTTCTGATCCGGCGATTCAGTTTATCGAACACTGCGTAGATAAAGAAGAAATTTTATTTATTGAAAATGAATATAAACATAATAAAGATAAACCCGCCGAAGAAGTTTTCTCTATTGATGCCTTAGTCGAATTAATGAAAAAAGAACCGAAATTTATATGTCCCTGCGACGAAGCCCGCACCTGCCACCTTTTAAAAGAAATGATAGGGGACGAGAAGATTTTAATCGTAGATAGAAACACGACCGAGCGTCATAACTGGGACGAACACGACAGAATTATATTTTCTCCGAAGGTTATTTATGGATTAGATTCAACTATGAAACGCCCGGTATTCTGTTTATATCAGGAAAGCACAATCGACCCCCGCGATATGCTTCAACAAATTAATCGTAATCGTTCAATTACTAAATTATGGTATTTATTTCAGAGAAAAAAATGCAGGGACTGCGCCTTCAATACTTTCGAAGACTGCGAAGAAGATACGAGAGATATTAAGAAATGGTGCGAACGAAATGATTATCTTCAACAATCAATAACTTCTCTCCACCCGTTATTTCAGAAAATATATAATCAGTTTAAATATAATAAGGATTGTTATGATACGAACCCTTACGCTCATTTTAAATCTTTATTAAAAATTCGGGGCTTTAAAAATGTTACTATTATTTCTCAGAGTAATTCGAAACACACGAAAGAATTATTAAAAGCAGATAAGGAACGAATGATAGAAAATATCAGGGCTGATCTTCCGTTCGTCGTGAATATGAATGAATATATCGGTCTCCCTTATGATGAGATTGAAAATCATAAAGAAGCGTTCGCCGACGGACAATTTATCGGACGCTATCTATCAGCGAGCCATTATTTATTCAGGGATTACGGGGAAGAATATAATGTAGAAACCGGCTGGGAACAGGGCTTCGCGTCAGATATCGAAAGATTAGAAAATCAGAAAAAAGATATGAAAAATAAAATATATGAAAAAGAAGAATTTAATATTAAGAAAATAAAAATGACTCAGAATAAATTAATATTTATTGATAAACTCAGAGAACAGATTAATTCTAAGGATAGAATGCATATCGAAAATATTGAAGTTATGAATGAAAATGAAGCGAAGAATTTTTATGAAGAATATAAAGTAGTATTCACCGATAGAAGTAAGAAAGACGAAAATCCCTTTATGACTGAATACGGAACTCAGAAACTATTAAATAAAGTTTATAAAAATATATTCGGGGCTTCTCCCTTTCAGGTATCGTCGACCAGTATTCAGGGGAAATCTATTCAATCATTCAAAAACGGAACTTATGAAGAAATGAATAAATATAAGGAATGTTATGAAATTTATAAAAAGAGCCGAGAAGAATACGCGAGAAAGAAGAAGGCGGAATATGACCCATCAAATGAATCGGGATTTCGATTCGAGAGCGATGAAGAATAATTTATCAATATCCGGTTTTAGATTTATTAACTTTTTTCTTTTTTTTAGTTTTTTCTTTTTTAAAATTATCGAAAATTTCGACTGGTTTTAATTTATCTTTTTTAATTTCTTCTTCAATTTTAAATTGAAGGGGTTGTCTATAATTAGCAGTATTTCCATTTAATGCTTTTTCAGTTTTAGTTTTTTTCGGCATTATATAATAAATATATATAATATTTTTTTTTAATAAAAATTTATTTTATTTTAATATATTAATTATATTATAAAATGAGTTTAGTTATCACTTCGAACAGAGATTCAGACAGGTCAGCGAGACAGGAAGAGAGTATATATTCTGCGTATTCTTATCGGAACGGCTTATCTTCAACATATTCAATCCCGCCGAATTCGCAGGTAGCCCTGCAATCCGCGAAAGTTAACATAGACGGAAGGGCAACAATAAATAGAAATAATTCTCAGTATTACACCTGGCACGGCAAGGCATTAACTTTTCTCGGGGACGGGACACTGGACGGAACAGCAACCGATTTCGACAACTGCGTCAACTATCCAATACTTCAACAGATTAATAAAGGGGGATCGATTTTAGAACTAACGAGTGATGAACTCGCTCATCAATTTAAAATAACCCACAGAGAATATCACCCGAATTTTATGGACACTAATACAAAAGATTGTTTCTCGCCTTCCGTGCTAAGAAATAATGGTCTCGATTTTAAAGGTTATTCATTCGAGTTCGACCAACAGGTAGCGACTTTCACTTCTAAACCACCGATTACTGAATGGGAGCAATGGTATCATAAAAATTTTATTTCAGGGATTACGGCTTCAATAGTTAACGGAGACGAAGTTCGATTAACTCGTAGCGGGGGAACTGATCCGCACCCTTCGGTCGCTATCGGATTGAAGAGACCTTTATCACTAAAAGACGGAGAAGCAGAAATCGGCATAGAAAATGTTAATGCTTCCGGAGTTCCCTGGGGCTTCGGATTATCCCGAGATTGTCCGAACCCTGATATAACTGAAACCGGAGATTTTATGCCGGTTTATTTCGAAATATATGACGAAGAAGACGAGACCGAAGCAATGGGATTAGAATATCCCGATTATTATGAAGAATGGGGAGTTCACAGAAACCCCGATAACGAACTCGTTATTCGTCAGGCAGTCCCGAACTCAGCCGGAACTAATTTAATTTATAGGGAAGTCAAATATTATAATAATTCGAACTCGGCATTAAAAGGGGGAAGTCGTTATATATGGGACGCGACGGGCGGAAGTTCAAAATTAATTAGAATTAAATTCACTGCCGAAGGAGAGCGAATGACCATCGAAGGACAGGTTAACGGGGGCGGGCTTATTCAAATCGCCAGTTTTAAAGACAGCACTAATGCTAAGGATACATATTTAAAACCGATAACGCAGACCTGTTGGTGTCTTCACCCGGTAGTATTTATCGGGGGCTTAGGAACGAATCATATGGATTTAAAAAGTTATAGCGGAATAAATGAAATTAAATTTAGAGATAGCGCGGATAATGCTTCGGGAGAAACTCAATATAATTCTCGTATTATTAATCGGGGCGGGTGGTGGGAAACTGCAAATCTTCTCGGGCTTCCAGAAGGAGTTCAATCATATCCCCCACTCGGAGATAGAATCGGACAAAGGGGGGCGGGTAATATGTGGCGGGCAATCGCAAGATGCCAAGAAGTAGATATGCGAGCAATATTATCACCTGAACAACCGAATGATATATATACGCCACTCGGTATCGCTAACGGCGGGATAAATTGTTCGACCGCTATGATATTGAAAACTTCCGAGGGGTTATATCCAAACACCTGGGGAGCAAATATGACTGATATTCTCGGGTTTCCAGGTCGACCAATAGTTATCGTCCCCGCTGACGCTAACTTCCCGAAGGTAACTTTCGAAAGCGATCAAGCCCCAACTCTCGAATCTATGTTATCCGTATTCGTTAGATTGAATAATTTTGGTCAACAGGTATTTAATGCGAGAACCGGTAATAAATCAACTATACTCGGACAACTTCCCACGGCAGATAGTTCTATCGTTCAAGGCGCAGGTCAGGGTCAGCGGATGTTTTATGAACCGAATAACTATTTATGGCTGGATTTAAATAACCCTTATGAAATGAAAGTATCAGAATTTAATATCGATTTCGTTTATATTAATGAACAATACGCGAAGGTCTTAATGGGTCAATCTGTCGTATGTTTATATTTCAGGGAAAAGCCGGGAATGAAATCTTTAAAATCTGAATAGATATTATTATAACTTTTTTTATCATTTTTTTTAAAACTTTTTATTAATTTTTTATTATTTTTAGAAATATTTTATTATATTAATTATAATATAATGAAGAATTCAGAGAAAAAACTTCCGCCACAAGTAGTATTTAATTTCAGAGAAGAAAATATGGGAGAAGAAGTGAACGCTGAAACGGGTGAAGAGAATCCGAATTTCGTATATGAAGAAGACCCGGCGGAACCGGGTTACGCTGACGCTCTGCAAGAATTAGAGATATCAGAAAAACCGGTTATTAATAAAGAAGATATATTCGAAAGTAATGATTCAGAAGAAGAAATAGAAACTATTAAAGAAACTATTAAACCGGAGAAAAAGGTTATTTCTAAAATTCAAGAAAAACCTTTAAAAGAAAAGAAAAAGAGAAAACCGATGAGCGAAGAACATAAAGCCAAATTAAAAGTAGCAAGAGAAAAAGCGATGGCGGTAAGAAAAGCAAACGCGATAGAAAGAAAAGAAATGAAAGCTGTCGATAATGAAGAAAAAGAATTATTAAAAAAACAAAAAGTTAAAAGAGTTCAAAAATTAAAAAAAGAAGTAGAAAGCGAAGAAGAAGAAGCACCGGTTAAGAAAGTTCGTGAGCCGTCATATCCAACATCGACTATTACTAAAAAAGATTTAGAAGACGCTCAACTCGACGCAATAATGAAATACGAAGCATTAAGAAAGAAAAGAAAAGCCGAGAAAAAGCAGGCAGAAATGGTAGAGAATGAAAGATTAAAAATGTTAAATACTATTAATAAAGCAACCGGCGGTGCTAATTATAGATATCGAGACGGCTCAAATAGATTCGATAATTGTTATTAAACCGGAAAATGTAATTAATATATTTTCATAAGTGAAGATAAAACCGGAAAGTGTGAAAATTTTTATATATAATTATTTCACAAATTCGGGTTTTAAAAATTTTATTATTAAATTTATTAAAATTAATTTATTTATTATTAATATAATATGGACGAAACACCAAAAAAAAAAGGAAAGAAAGCGCCCAAAGTGTATAAGGTAAAAGACCCTGAGCCGACATTAAGGTTCGAAGATGTCCACCCGAACCTTCCGTCTATGCCTTCATTACTTTTAATTATCGGAAGCGTGCGTAGCGCCAAATCAAATTTAATTGTTAATCTTTTATGTTCCCCTGAAATGTTTAAAGATAAATTCGATATCGTGAAGGTCGTATCAACCACTCTCCATAGTTGTCACAAGGGAAAGATAATGGATAAATATTTCGACGCGACTTCTGAATATAAAGATTCTATTATTGAAGATATTAAAAAATCACAATCTCAATATGAAGCCACAGAACGCCCGACTTATTGTTTAGTGCTCGATGATGTTTTAACGCAAGATTTCAGCAAAAATAACGCCGTATCATTTTTTTCAACGCGATTTCGGCATTATATTGATATGTATATTATAGCGACTCAGGGGTTTCGTTCGGTTTCCGGATTAATTAGAAACAACGCCACCGATCTGATAATCACCAAACAACAAAATCAAAAGGAATTAATGAAAATAATTGAAGAATACGGCTCTATGTTCCCTTCGTCTGACGGAGCGGGAGACGGCGAAAAGAACTTAATGGAAATGTATAAACAAGCCCATAAGGAAAGATATTCATTTTTATATTTAAAATTATCAGAAAATCCGCCCCACGCGTTCATTCAATTTCACACTCAAATTTATCCAAAATAAATTTAATTTTTTTTAATAAATAATAAATATATTATTAATATTATAAAATGGACTTACTATCGACAAACACGGGAGCAATCGCCGAAGGTAATGCACGAATGAAATTAACTAATGAATATAATCAGAAGGTTCAAGACCATAATAATCAAGTCGCGAATCAAATCGCATCTCTTAAAACTTCACAAGATATAGCGTCTATCGGACAACAGACGAAGGAAGCCCTGAGTGCTGCCTGGACGGGAAAAGGAATGCCTGATAAAATTCAAGCGTATAAGGACTGGAAGAATGGAAAAACTCCGGGAACTAATCCGGACGACGCGGGGAGAAATTCAGTTCCGGTTTCAACTGACGACGACGGGGCGCCACTTCTTCAAATCGGAGACACGGGAGCAGACACGGGAGCGCCACCGGGAGCACCACCAGCGGAAGCAGAAGGCGAAGGAAAATCTTTAACTTCTCGTTTATCGGGAGTATCTGACGAAACTCTCGACACAGTGGGAAAAGGTATCGGGGTTCTCGGGGCAGTCGGAACTGCCGGGTTCGATATATATAAAGATTTTTCGGATGGAAAACCGCATTTAGCGGGTGATAACTGGGCTTCTAAGGCGTCGAATGCATTACAAATCGGTGGGGCGATAGCAGATGTCGGCGGTTTAATGTTCCCACCGCTCGCCTTAGTGGGTGGTGCTGCCGATTTATTATCAGCCGGAGCGGGTGAAATCGGCGACCTGTTAGATTTATCTAAATCTAAAACTGACGACGATAAAACTCAACAATCCCAAACTGAAACTCAAATGGCGGTAACCGCTCCAACAACTCAAACCACCGCGAGAGTTTATTAAATTCACAAATTCGGGTTTATAACTTTTTTAATTATTTTTTTTTTATATTTTATATATTATTAATATTATAAAATGAGTTCATACTGGAAAGCAGACGACACTATGCGCATCGGCGAAACTATCATTTCAGTTCCTTCTGAAAATGGTTTAGAATATACGGGCGGACAGAAAGTCCAAATTTATGTAGATAAATCAACCGAATTTATGTCGGGTCGCGAATCTTATCTCGATTTTAATGTTAAGATTAATCTCCCCGCAGGCGAAAAACCGACTAAACTGCAACTCGATCAGATGGGCGGATCTTGTTTATTGAAAAATATTCGCATATATGACGGAACGCGGGGAAATTTGTTAGAAGAGATAAATGATTATGCTTCATATGTAGCCGTTAAATATGATTATGACGCTGACGATTCTATTCGTAATAATCGCGCCCTGAGAGAAGGCGGGACTAATCATACTATCGCAAATCGGGGAACGCAGGGAAGTTCTGAATCGATGATGGCTGATACTCTAACGAATCCTTATTTCAAGAGAACGAGCGGAGACCAGCGCTTCGATACTGGCGGGGACTGGTCTTCCGACGATTTCTTAGTCGCAAAATGCTGTATCCCACTCCATACTGGGATTTTCGCTAATAATGAATCTATATTTCCGATTATGTTAACTCAGGGATTATATATCGAAATCGATTTAAATGAACCTGAAAATGTTATCAAGCAGTTAGATAGCGTTCTAAGAACCCGAAGAACTCCCCTTAATGCTATTTTCCACTCATTAAATGGTTCTATCGGCGCACCGAACGACTGGAATGCTGCTGCCGGCGCGAAAGATACATTTTATATCGCAAAACATAATAATTTATTCGAGCCGGACGCTAACGGAGATATGGTAGCCCGGATGCCTTTCTGCGTCGGGGAACAAATTGATTTCTGCCAAAGCAACGATAACGCAGATATTAATGCTTCTTTCAACGGAATTTTAGAAATTAAAGAGATTAACGCTTCGGCGAATGGATTGATTGAAATTAAACTAAAAACGGCTCGCACAGTTACGGCGGGGCTTTTAGTTTCTGAGAATGAAGCAATGTTTTCGAAGTCAGTAACAGCCGGAAGTTACGGCGCAACTTATACTATGTCTAATGTCGCGCTTACTATTTCACAGGTAATTTTAGATCCTGACTATAAACGGGGTATGCTTCAAAAGGTAAGAGAAGGGAAAGCAATTGAATTCGATATTCATACTCTTACAAATTATAAACATTCTATTCTATTTTCTGATAGACAAACAACCTTCCAGATTTTCGCTCAGAATAGCCGGGCGAAATCTTTGTTAGTTATTCCCCAAGACAGCACCGTTTATACAAGCGGACAACAGATAAGCGCTCAGGGAACATATAATATTCTCGGGAAAGAATCGGGCGGGGCTGATATAGACCCCGATGATATCTGCTTACTATCTAATCGGTCGACTTATACTGGTATATGTGACGAACTCCAAAATGTCCAGTATCAGATAAATTCCCGTCTCGTTCCGTCGCGCCCTGTATCAACAAAAAAGATAGCCACCCGTTCCAGTATAGACGCGTTTCATTTATACGAATTAGAAAAATGTTTAGATAATGCGGGAATAGTCCCCCGTTCATTTAGGGCTTTTAATGAAAACTTTATTTTCGGAAGGGGTTTCGGAGTTCAGAATTCTGCTCTCGATTTAAGGGGAAAAGATTTAGCGGTTATTCTAAATTACACGGGAGCGAACGCACCAGTTAAGAATAAACTTTTCAATAGTTTCGTTTTCCATATTCGCCGTTTAGTAATTCGCGATGCTTCGGTCGAAGTAGTATTATAAATAAAACCGGAAATTGTGAAAATATATATATAAAATAATTCACAAATTCGGGTTTATAACTTTTTTTATTAATTTTTCGTTTCATTTTATAATATTAATAATATTATAAAAATGACTGATTTAATGCCTTCTTCGAGATATATTGAAATTAGACCTGATAATGTCCCCGCTGACGGAGTAGTATCTTTTAAGAATGGATTCCCTGTTCTTTCGTTCACTATTTCCGCTCAGGAAGGGCTTTTAGACCCGGCTTCCGTTCGTATAGTCGGAGATTTTAATGTTTATTCTGATAATAATGATCCCCCGACGGCTGCCCAAGCCGGAGATAAAATTAACGCAAATAACCGACTCGGAATATTTAATGTTATCGACCAGTTAACCATTCGTTCTCACCGCACTAAAATGGTGTGCGAGCAAATAAGACATTATCAAAAATGGCTTAACACATATATGGCGACCACTTCATCGCTCCAAGACCAAATTGGACACTTAGGGGAGAGTTGTCTAATTATGCCGAACTCGGAAGCGTTTCGCACAGCGGTAATTGAAACTCCAGCCGGAGACGGATATTTAAGAAGGTCGTTCAGCGCCCACCTTCCCTGCGGATTTCTTCAATCTGGACAAATGGTTAATCTATCTAATAATGCATTCGGGGGTGTTCAGGTCGAGATTATGCTAAGTCCTGATTCAAATGTTCTCTTCTTCGAAGACGGCACTATTCCGGGCGCGAAGGCGGAAGCCCATTATAGATTATCAAACCTTAAATTGTGCTGTGAAGTCCACGATATGCCCGACCAGTCGCCCGCCGAAGCGACGGGAACTTTCGAATTTAATACTATTACTTCATTATATACTTCTATTAATTCGACTAACGCTCAGATTCAATATTCTCTCGGACTCAAAAATCTATTATCTGTTTTCGCTAATTTTATGCCTGTCGCGAATATTAATACTCTAACCGCTGACGGACAAGCCACGACTTATCCTTCTAACGCTTCGGCTAACGCTAAGGGCGGAACACTCGCCCCGATTGAAAGAGTTCAATTCTTAAAAGGTGGTTCTAAATTCCCGGCTGAGTTCGATTATGTAGCGAATATTTTAAGTGACCCGAATCCACTTATCCGTTCTAATCTCCCCGACCCGCAGATATATAAGGGTTTATATGACGCAATCGCTCCTGTTTATAATCAGATAAGAAGCACCGTTTCTCCACAAAATGCTAATCGCGGTTATCTTATGGGAACTCTTCAAAACCCGGACGCTTACTGGGCTGTCCCCGACGGCGGAGCAGTTATGGGTCTCGGAGTTAAATATGGTCTCGGCGGGGCAGGTGAAGATTTTTCGACGGAGCAGTTCGGGATATCGATTGATTCTCAACTCACCACCGACAACCCGATGGGCGTCTATCTATTCTTTAAAGCGAAGGCAACTTTAATTTATTCCCCGACTGGAATTCAGTTAGTTCAATAATTAATTTCTTCACTATTTAAATTTTTAATTTTATTTTTTATTTTTTTATAATATTTTTAATAATATAAAATGGATAATACTGATACGAATAACGACGATATTCCTGATTTCGTGCAACTCTCTCAAATTCCCGTTAATTATGAACAACATTTAGAAACGGACCTTCTCGAAGCCGTCGTGTTTAATCAGGGCTCAACATCTTCGGAAGGTTTCGCCAGGTTCACATTACAGAATAAGGGCTTCCTTCATTCTCATTCAAAATTATTTATGTCTGTTAATCCGGGCGCGGGCGTCGACGGGGCATATTTCAATCCAGCAACCGGAATCGGACAACTGATTAAAAAGGCAGTTCTGAAAGTGGGAAATAAGGTAATAAATGAACTTGATTCTTGGGATGGGCTTTATGCCGTTAAATCTGCTCTGATTAAAAATGAAAATAATAAAGAACGCGAACTATATACGACGGGACGATTCGTAAATAACGGGTTCAGATATACACCGGGTTCTCAGGTTCTCGCTCCGAAATACGGACTGGATAATGGTCTCGAATATAGTGCAACGACGGGCGGGGGCGCGGGAGTCGGAAATATGCCGAACTGGGCTATTATGGACACAGACCTTCCAGGAGAATGTCCCACTTTTTCGATTGATTTATCTGACCTTTTTCCCTTTTTAAAGGTTCACCAACTTCCCTTATATATGATCTCCGAACCGATTAATATCGAGATAACTTTCCACCCTTCTGACGGAAAACGCCTTCAACTCGGACAAGGCGACACCACGGGAGTCCTTCAATCTATCGACAGAAATGAATTGAAATTCTGCGCTGATTATATTTTCTATGGTTCAGGTGACGAAATGGAAAGATTCGCAAACGCGAATAAAGAGAAGTCATTTTCTTTCGTAGATTATCGCGCGATTCAGACAACCACGAGCCAGGCGAAATTAAGTTCGGGAGTTATTAGAAATCTCGGTATGGCGAATCGCATCGTTCCACGAGTTATTACTTGTATCGCTGATCCTTCTCAGGGTGAAACGACGCTTCTTTCTCAGGCAAACGCGACGGCGAGTTCTCCCGAAAATAATGCTGGAAATGATGTCGGTTCTGTTAAATATAATGTTCGTTATAATGACCGGTTCGAATTCACTTCTGATATTGATAATCCCGCCCGGCTCTTCACTATGACCACTCAGGCAGAAGGCGTTCCTTTCATTTCTCGAAGTGAGTTCTCTTCTCAGGGTAATTTAATTACGACAGAAGCATTCGCTCGCGTCACAGACCAAAAGGTAGCCCTTGATGGAAGGTTTCAATATCTATCAACTAAACTCACGGGTGGTCGGGTCGGTCAGCGTGGTTTAGAAGTTCACTTATCGGGCGATTATCCCGCGTATGCGACACTGATGAGAAATTACTGCGAATATCTACGCGTCGCTCGTCTATCTGATGGACACTTCGAAATCTTTAATGCTTAAAACCCGAAATTGTAAAAATATTTATTATAAAAATTTATTCAAAATCCGGTTTCTAAAATAAAAATATTATATAAAATATAAATGAGTTATTTCTTGAAATTGTGGATTATTGAATGGTTTAAAGAGTGTTTTAAATCTCGGGATTATAAAAAATTATATTTAGAAGAATATAATAAACATAATCAATTGAAGCACTGGACGAATAAATATATAAAATCTAATAATGAATTAATTGAAATATTAAATTCTAAAAAATAATCTTTTTTTATTTAATTTATATTTAAAAAAATAATCTATATATTATTATAAAACAATATGAAGATTAATTCCGAAAACATTAAAGACGCTATTTCAAAATCTCGCCCGAATCTAAAAGAGAATTCTATTAAACAATATGAAACTCATTTAAATAAATTAAAGAAAGTATTCGATACGGATAATTATGATTTTCTTTCTAATCCGGATAAAGTAGCCGAGAAACTAAAAGATAAACATTATACGAGTCAACGAAATACATATAACGCGGTTATTATTTTATTATTAGCATTAAATCACGACGAAAAATATAATGAATTAATTGAAAAATATCAGAAAATTCGAGATAAGTTAAACGGAAAATATGAAGAAGACCAAGCCAGCGGAAAGATATCAGACAAACAAAAGGCAAATTTCGCGGAATATGAAGAGATTGAAAAAATGATTTCTGAAATGGAAAAACAAATAAAAAATCAGGGATTAAAAAAGAAAGAGAATTTATCGGGAAAAGAAAAAGAGTTATTAATGGTTTATACTTTATTTAGTTTCTTATTAAGAATTCCAACGAGAAATGATATGAGCGGACAATTATTAATATCAAAATCTCAATATAATAAATTAAATGAAGAAGATAAAAAGAATAAAAATTATTTAGTAAAAGAAAAGAATAAAATGTTCGGGGTTTATAATGAATATAAAACGAGTAAAAAATACGGAGAAAAGAAAATCGATATTCCGAAAGACCTTGAAAAGATATTAAATTTATATATTCGAAAAACTAATAAGAAAAACGGAGATCCTTTATTCGTATCTTCAACTGGTAACCCTTTATCGCGAAATGCTATTAGTCAATTATTAATTAAAACAACTAAAAAATATCTTAATAAATCGATCTCAACGACGCTTATGCGCAAAATAGTAGCGAGCCACCATTTCGGAGAAGGGACAGAGTTTCAAAAGTTAAAAGAGAAGCAAGAAGATTTAGCGAATAAAATGGGTCACTCGGTCGCGGTTATGGATAAAGTATATATTAAAGACGCCGAATAAATTCAGTTTTAACATTAATAATATCTCTTACTTGTTTATATCCGTGACCGAAATCAGCGTTACATTCTTCATTAAAATATTCTTTTTTTCCCCAGTTTAATTTCCAGTAAAAATATTCACCGGAACACTTCCAAACTAAAAAGAAATCTTTTTCAGGTTCATTATTTTTCCTTCTCCGTTTATTATACTGATATGCGAATCTCATTTTCGGAGCGTCAAAATATAAAGAATTTAATATCATTTTTTTTCCTTTTCTTGTTGTATAATGAAATTCATTATTTATAAATTTAATATCTTCTCTCGTCTTTAATTCTATCATATTTTTATCATTATGATAATCAAAATGAGCGAACATTTCAGGGTCTAAATTTAAATCATTTAATTTAAATAATCTTTTTAAATCAGGTAAAGAAACGACTTCTGATTCTTTTCCTTTCTTATAATCAATCTCAAACTGATTCATATTTAATATAAGTATATATTTTATTCTTCGGAATTAAACGCATTTTTATTCCATATATAAATGAAATCTTGTCTTTTATCATTTCCGTTCTTTTTTCTCTGAGATAGTTCTTCAATAATATCGCATTCTCTAAAACCGAATTTAATTAAATCTTTATACATATCAGGGGAAATATTAAAACACATTTTTCCGCCTTCTTTAAGATATTGAAAACACTTATTCATTAAAGGGATTAAAAAATTATTATAAAATTTATCTTTATTTTCAAAAGGTTTCATACATTCATATAATTCTAAATTTAAATAAGGGGGAGAAGTAAAAACGAAATCATAATCTAAATTAGAAAAATCATAACTTAAACTATCTTCGAAAATCATTTCGCAATTTTTAATATTTAAATCTTTAATCATTTTATTATATCCGGTTTTTAAATTTATATTCGTATCGAAGCCCGTATATTTTATATCGAGTGAACTCGCACCGAGTAATCTCCCACCCCACCCAGCCGTCGGGTCTAAAATTGAAGTCGCATTATATTTTTTATAAATATATTTAGCATTAGAAGGTTTAAATATAGCGACGCAACCTTTATTAATTCTGAAAGTTTCAAAAACTTCTCCCGCCGTCGGATAATGAGTTCCGTTCTTACTTTTTCTTTTTATAACTTCTCCCCATAATTTATCTTCTTGATTATTATTATATATATCATAAATAGTCATATAATTTTTATTATCTCTTCGACATTTTAAAAGTTCTCGAAATAGATATTTATAAATAGTTCTATTCCCGATTATCTTAACTTCATTTTTTTCAGCGTTCCATTTTTTAAGGGAATCATAATCTTTATTAATTTTATCTTTATCAAAATTTTTCGCGGATAAAATGTCTTCTAATGAATACGGCATTATTTCAGGGATTTCCATTTATTAAATATATCACAGATTAAATTATCATAATAATAAAAAACAAAAAACCCGAAAGTGCGAAAAATAATATAGAATAATAATTCACAAATTCGGGTTTATAAAATAAAATATAATAATATATATAATGAATCTTGAAAGATATTCAGATAAAATAACTATTCTTAGAGACGATAAATTAATCGGCGGAACTAAATCTCGATTTATAAAGGAATTACTTGATTTAAATAAAAAAGGTTTTATATATTGTTCTCTTGGTTATGGTGCGTTTCAAATAGCATTATCTGAAATATGCAGAGAATTAAAAAAAGAATGTATTATATTCACCCCCGATAAAAAAATAAAAGATCCGAACACGATTGAAATAATAAATAACGGGGCGAAGGTTATATTCGTGCCTTACGGATATATGAGCGTCTTAAATAAAAGAGCAAAAGAATTTAATAAAGATAATGAATATCAGATATTATCATTCGGCGGAGAATCTGAAATAGCGATTAATCGAATATCTGAAACTATGAAAGAAATAATAAAAGAATTAAAGCGTGAACCTGATAATATTTATTGTTCAGTTGGTTCGGGAACTTTATTAAAGGGAATATTAAAAGGAACTAATAAAGCAATTATTCACGGGATAGTGGTCGGAAAAGAATTCAATATAAACCACGAGCGAGTTCGATTAAGAAAATATCCGAAAGATTTTAAATATGAATCTAAATTAAATATTGAATTTAAATCTAATAAAAATTATGATAGAAAAGCATTCGAATATGTTTTATCTGATAATCTTGATAATGTTTTATTCTGGAATGTTAATTAAGTATCATTACTAATAATAGAATATAATTGTCTATGAAACATTTCTTCCTGGTTATATTCAAATAATTCCTGCGAATGAATAAAATATAATATTTCGATTCCGAATCTTATCCTTTCCTGAACTGAATAATCGAATTCTATATATTCGTTTATGGCTTCTAAATGATAAATAACAGAATTATATTGTTTTTTATATCTTTCATTCTGTTTTATTATTTTTCTATCGTGTAATATCTTAATAATAATATCATTCGGGAGTTCAGGGAGATTCATAATATATATTATATAATATATTTTAAATATTCGACTAATAAACGCGAATAATCTTATATTATGGGTATTATATAGGTTAAATAGGGTTAAATGGGCGTTATAATCTGATATTATGGGTATTTTAGGGCTTAAAGAAGAATTAATTTTAAAATTAATTCTTTAAATAGAGTAAAAAAGGGGTAAATGTTAGATTAATACTTAAAAAGAAGGGCATATATACTCATAAATATAGATTATAATGATTATTCAGGGCAGAAAAGGGAGTTTATGTTTATTTTATCACGATTTATTAATCGCTGGCTTTCCGCTCGGTAATAATTCTTATGAAGATTATAAAACTCAATCTGATAATTTAATTTTAGATTCATTCAGAAAAAATAAATCTATAAAAGAACAAATTCAATTATATAAAATTTTCTGCGAAACTATTTATGAAAGGAAAAGAAAAAAACAAAAGATATCGGGTTATGACTTACAGGTTTTCAGTTCCTGTTTATTATCATTAATTAAATTTAATCATATCGAAGAAGATGATGTTATATATATCGCTCCACGCAAAAAGAAACGCGGGAAAAGGTTTAATCAAAATTTATTTATTTAAATGTATCTATCATTATGTCGCACGCTTCCTGGATAGATTTAAATACTTCTTCGTCTCCGCCTTTATCCGGGTGATTCTTTCTTTTCAAATCTCGACATATCTTTTTTATTTCAGCCGGCGTCTTCGGGTCTGCTTCCGCTTTTTTCTGAGTTCCAAACCCGAGAACCTGATATATCGATTTCTTATATTTATTTTTAAAATCTTTATTCAATCGTGTTCTTAATGCTTTCTTAATTTTAATAACGGGTTTCGATTTATCTTCAATAGTTAAAGTTTCTTCTTCTTCTACTTCTTCTTCTTCCGTAACTTCGGGTTTCTTTTTCTTTCTCGCCTGACGCTTACTGACGGCTCTCTGCAACGAAGCGCCTGCTTTAAAACCTTCCTGTTTTAATTCTTTCTCTTTCGCGCTTTTCTTCTTATCGCGTTCTGCCTTAGCCGTCGCCTTCTCTTCTTTCGATTTCGGTTTCGGTAATACTGAATCCGCTTTTTTTAAATCTACTTTCGGTTTTCTTTTCATTTCAGAAGTGGGAACTAACGCGCCGGCTTCGTGATCTATTTTATATTTATTCTTTTCAACAATTTTTATTATATCTTCTCTTTTAGAACCAACGGGAATTTTAATATTCATTAAAACATTATGAGCGCGAATAAGTTTTCTTATTTCCGTCGTGGTTAACTCGCCTTTCATTTTTCCGGATTTATAAACCATTATTTATAATAATAATTATATAATAAAACCGCGTTTAATTTAAATAAAAAAAATATATTATATATTATATAAATGATAATTCATAAGTCACATTCTAAAACTGATTTAATTGATTTAATTAATCTTCTGAATCTTCCGGTTGTTTTCTCGCATCAAGATAATAAAAAAGATATTCAAGATAAAATAGAAAAAATGATTATTAAAGATATAACAATTAAAAAGAATTATTTTAATATCGAAAATAAAACTGAATTAAAAGAATATTTATTAAATAAAAATCCGAAGAAAATTTTAACCACAAAAGAAAAAAATAATGTTATGAGTATCGCGAAATATATTCTTCAATATGCTAAATCGAATTATAATTTAGAAGGATCTAAATATTCAAGTTTAAAAGAGATTGAAGACGATATCGATTATATAAAACAATTCGGAGATATCCCTTCGGTTCGTCGCTGTTGTCGGCTCTTAAATTTAGATATATCTTTCGCTGATAAACAATTTAAACCGCTAATATCCCCACAAGTTCAAGAAGAATTAGAAGAGAAAAGAATTCAGAAACAGGTTATAAGTAACTATAAATTAAAAATTAGATATTCAACTCCCGATAATCCAATTATTATTAGATTCGATTGAAAACCCGAAAGTGCGAAAAATATATATATAAAATAATTCACAATTTCGGGTTTTTTGTTTTTTATTATTATGATAATTTAATCTGTGATATATTAATATAAATGAAATTACTAAATGGTGATTGTATTGATAAACTAAAAGAGATTGAAAATGAAAGCGTTAATTTAATATTCACTTCTCCACCTTACTGGAAGGGCTTCGCTTATGAAAGTTATTTTAATTCTTATAAACAATATTTAGAATGGTGTGATATATGGTTACAGGAAATAAAAAAGACATTAGACGACGACGGATATTTTTTATTGAATATAGCGAATGATAGTGAAACAACAATAAAGGCGTTCGAATTATTGAATATAGCCCTGCAATACTGGAAATTATGTGATACTATAATATGGTTTGTTCCCAATAGACAACCAGCAAATACTAATAGACAATTAACAAATCAGCACGAATACATATTTCTATTAAGAAAACATAGCAATAATATAAATATTCATAAAGAAAAAATTATAGATAATGATATTTTTTTAACGAAAAATATCGGTAATGTCTGGAAAATTCCATTCAAAAAATCAAAATATAGTTTAAAAAAAACTATCGGTGGGTCTAAAAACTGGGGACATTCTGGTTTTTCAAATGAATTATGTGATTTAGTAATAGAACTATTCAGTAATGAAGGAGATTTAGTTTTAGATTGTTTCGCTGGTTATTGTAATTTAGCAATTTCCTGTAAGAATAAAAATAGAGATTTTATCGGTATCGAGAGAGATAAAAATATATATGAAATAGCAAAAGAAAGAATTGAAAATAAAAAATAAAAAAATAATAAAATATATTATATTATATATTAATATAAATATGAACGAATACGCTGATATTAAAATTATCGAATGTAATCGGCTCCACTCAGAAGAAGCCAAAGGAAATCCTTTAAGAACTGAAAATACTTCATTATGGACAAATAATCTCCAGGATATAGTTCATTTAGAACCAGGAGATAAAGTATCGGTTTATGGTTCATTTATTTCAGAAAGGGGAGCAGGTCAGCAAACCAGTATAGAAGTGAAGGGCGTCGAACTCGGCACAACTCAAACCCTTCAATATGAAAAATTAAACGGCTCGGGGAACTGGAAAAATCATTCTGCTAAATATAAAGAAATACATTCAGAATACAAAGTCGAAACTTTTAATTTAAGAGATGATACAGGGAGATTTATAATTTCTTATTATATTCCGGCAAATGCGCATAATTCAATACAAACCCCGAGACGCTGGATAAATGGGGAAGCAACTCCCCGCGAGCAGTGGATAAACCCTGATTCTCGCACGAAGGGGGGAATGTCTTTATGGTATCCGGCACTCGGGGGTTTTTATCTTCCGAATAATTTTTATAACTGCTTACAAAATATAGACGACGAATATCCGAAAAAACAAAGACACGATAATTCAAGATACACCATATTAGTGCGCAATAACACTTATTTCGACCCCGCCACCGCGAACGGCCATCTTCCCGATATAAACGAGAGAGACCCCGAATTCGACCCCGGCTCAGCGTCAGGACACAACGGAGCAACTTATCGAACATATAAAGAATTAAAAGAAATAAAAGTTCCAGCAGGTTTCAATTCTCCGCAATTTATAGCAACTGAAATCACCAGACAAATTCAAAAAATAACTGAGAGTAATGTTTTAAAAATGGAAACCACGCAAAATACAGGAAAATTTCCAATTAGTGCTATAAAAACATTAGCATCGGAAACTTATAAACCATTTATGAGCGCGAATTATAATGATATGACGCAATTATTATTCGAACAATATTTTAATTTAGAAAGTGCAACGAGTATTAATGAACGCGTTGGCTGGATTAATGGTTCAGGCGCGGAGTGGTTAAGACAATATCAATTCGTCGCGACTAAATATCCAGAACTATTCGAAAAAGGGAGATTAATAAATAGAAATCAGGGGGGATTATATACGGGTTCATACGGCGCGCAAGTATTAGGGGAACAACCAATGAGCGCTAATACTGGGATAATTACTGATATCGGTTATAACAAGACAATGTGCGACCAATTTTTAGGGTTTTTTAAAGCGCAGAAGTTATATCCGGAAATATGGGATAATTTTAAAGCAGATAATTTTTACGGAAACGGCGGATATAATGCCGGATCAGACCTTACTAATTCTCGATTTATTCATTTTAATAAATATAAAAACGCATCTCAGCGTCTCGGCTCAACCGGCGACGCAACATTAGGGTGGGGCGGATATCATAAACCGAGACACTGGACGCCGACCATTAATGAATCATTATGTTCTATTTTTACTATGTTATTTTTCGACCCGAAACAAGAAGATATATTTTATCCCGCTCCGAATGAAGATAGAAACGAATTCACTTATGGCTGTTTAGGGAGAAGTCCCGCAGGTCATATTATCATTTATCCAAATCGAAACGCGCATAATGGATTCGGCACGCCCGCTTATAACGAATTATTTAAATTCGGGGAAACGGTTGGCGAAATAGAAACAGGAAGAAAATTCGGTTTCGATTTACATTATACAGCACCGGGAATGTCTTATATGTTACCTTACGCCGGGTGGAGCAGACAAACGGTGCCCACTTCTTCCGTAGCCCAAAATATCGGAAATTATTTTATACCTGACGCTCAGAACGCGTATGAAGTGAAAAACCCGCCATCTATGGCCACCGGGTCGTTATCCATTCTTCCCGAGAAAAATCAATTATATTTAGGGGCTGATAATCCGACATTATCGTGGGACGGAACTCATTTTTCATTATCTAATCTTCACACTTCACAAAGTCGGGGAAATGACTGGGTCGCGGGAAATCCCAATTTCTCCGGCGCCGTAGACGAAGACGCGGGAGATGTTGTTTATAAAATAAATCCCGCAGAACAATTCGTAGATTTCAGCCCGGACAGAAAACCGATAGAATCAGAAACAGCAACTCATAATTATAGTTCGAGCGCGATAAAACTTCCATATTTAAATGCTAATCTCGAAGCGTGGAAAATTTACGATTATCTTACAGGGATATTTATTGAAGATTTCGGAATTGACGAAAAATACTGGGAAGATACTTTATGGGGAATTCTCGGGTTCACTTATCAACAATTTCATAATACGGATAATAATCGACAGACACGAATTCAATTCGGGAACGCGAATAAATTGTCTATACCGACCACGAACGCCGAAGTTGTCGAAGGAGATACTAAAATATATATAACGAACTCTGCCGGAGTTCCGATGTATAATAATATGATCCCTTCTGCTGTTAATGTTCTCGGACACGACGATAAAGGGGCGATAAATGCGTTTATCCCAGTTTATCCGCCAATAATTCATAAAACAGGTTCGATTTCACTTATAGCCGATAATTTACCCACGAGAATGATAAGGGGTTATTATACTATTCGTTCGAACCTTCTCGAAGATAATCCGTTCGTCGGGGGGAAAAAAGATAATACTCAGATGCCGGTTATCGGAATCGTAGATAAAATTAACGGAGACGGAGATTTTTATTTCGGTCAGGAAAGTTCTCTCGTTTATACAATAACGAAACCTTTAAGAATAGCCAGCGTCAGCGTTTCGGTTCACGACCCGGACGGCTCATACGCTCGAACATCTAAACAATCGACAATTTTATTTAAAATAGAAAAAGATAAAAAAGCAGTATTTAATCAGGTTCAACAATTATTACAAAATCAACAAACCGGAAAATGAGAAAATATATATAATAAATAAATTCACAAATTCGGGTTTTATAATCTTAAATTATTCCGATATGGGTTTAAAGATAATTCGAGACAACAATAAAAAGGGACATTAATTCCGTAAGTGAAGAAATGGATATTCCCCGTCTTCCGACTGACCTTATTATTTCTATCTTAAAAGAAAGAAAGAATATGATTGAAAAAGAAAAAGAAGAAATTAAAAATAATAAAAATAAATTTAATAATACTATTAAAGAATTAAATAAATTTTATGATTGTTTTTACGACGAAAATGAATATTTAGAAGAATATGAATTAAATTGGACTATGTATAAATTGAAACAATTTAATAAGGGAGAATTAATTTCTTTTAGTGAAGAGATAAATGAAGAATATTGGGAAGAACAACGGAGAGAATGGGAATATCATAATTAATTACTTTTTAGCCGTTCCGCGTTTTAAATTGAATTTTTTTATATATGAATTAATATTAGTATTTAATGAAGAAGAATCACCCCATAACAGATAGAAAGATAAAAATCCGGGACTCATATATGTTCCCTTTGATAAATCTTTTTTATGACGCGCCCGATATTGCTTTCTTCGTTCTTTGTCTTTGTGTTGCGTATAATCTTGATATCGCGAGTCGCCGAATTGTGAACTCTTTATCTTTTGGAATTTCCCGTCTTTTATATGGGAAAAGGTCGCTTTGAATTTTTTATTCTTCGCCTTTGAAGGTTCGATTTTCATATATATCGGCATTTAATATTTATATTATTTTTTTTTAGTTTTATTTTTTTTTAATTTTAAATGAGATTTATCAATTTTATTTGATTTAGAACCCGGAGAGATTGACGCGTAGACACGGGCTATTCCCCATTGCTCTGCTGATTTAACCTGTGGTCTTACTGAACCCGGATTAGAATAAAAAGCCCCTTCACCTTTCAATTGTATCTTTTTTAACCCTTGAAGAGTGTAACCCGTTATATCTGATATCTCTTTTAATGAATGCGATTCATTTAATTTAAATCCGTATTTTTTATTAAATTTTTGTTTAAAAGTCGGCATTATATATTTATTAAGATATTTTTTATTTTTTAGAAATTTTATTTTATTATATTTATTATATTATAAAATGGATTACTCACAGCGAAAGATTTTGAAAAAGGTTTTAACTGATAAAGACAGATTGGACTTGTTTTATAAATGTGTATGGTATGACCCGCCAGCAGTAGAAGAAGGAGAAGAACAGCCGGATTTAGATCCTGAGAAAATTGCGGAAATTTTAATTAATATTTCCGGGAAAAAAAAAATATTAGTAGATAATAAAGATTATGACTTTACTGACATTTGATTTAGAATCGAGCATATATGAAGAAATCCGAAGTGAACTCGCGAGAATGGGAAGACGAGATTTATTAGATAAATTGCACGAAGCCGTAGACCTTGATTGGAAACAGGTTAGAAGACCAGCGAGAGAACCATTATCAGACGAAGAAGGGGACGCGGAAACTGAATCAGATTTAGAAGTCGAAATAGACGAAGACGGCTTCTATTCTTTAAAATAAATTATTCTTGAATATAACCGGAAAGTAATAACGCATCATATCTATCCGGAAACTTAATTTTAAATTTTTCAATATTATCTCTTTTTTTATAGTAATAAAATGAATTTTTTGATAAGTTCATAAATTTATTATTATTATATTTTTCCTTTCTTAACTCTTTCGTTTCATTATAATTTTTCTTCGCTCTTTCCCTTGATTTAATTCGATAATCTTCCGTATCTTTTATTTTATCATATCTTTCCTTTTCTTTCTCTTTTTTATTTTTATATTGAATTAAAATCTTTTCGATTTGAGATTCCGAATAATCGAACATATTAATCTCTTTACTTATATATATAAAATATTTTATTTTTAAATGTTTTTTTTAAAATTATTCGTCCTTATAGTTTCTTATAACTTCGATTAAATTTCTCGTTTCTTCTGTTAACTTGGCTTCTTTAAGAAGTGTTTTTTCGTCGGCGAATTGTAACTTATCAATAGTATTCGTATCGTGCTGAATACATATCATAATTTTAGAGATATCAGTTATAGCGACTTTTTGTTTCTGACCTTCGAATAACTTTTTCCCTTCCCCTGAATCACCCGAAAACTTGCACGAACCCTTGAACCACTTTTTAGTAGCCATAATCGTGGCTTCGTGAATCAAATTAATATTATTCCCGCAGTTCATTCCGTATATTTGATAATCTTTATCAGTCATACAGAATAACATTTTATCAGAACCGACACACCCGGATCTATTATCTTTCATAACTTTATAAGAATGAGATAAATAAGTCGGAAAATAAATATCGTCGTCGTCCATAAAACAGAATAAATTTGTCTTACATTCTTTAATCATATCATTTCTTTTTTTTCCGATATTTCTCCATTTATTCGTGGACTTATATTCGAATTTTATCGGGCTAAATTGTTTTTTTATTTCTTCGAATTCGTCTCCTTGAAATAATTTATTTTCTCCGTCGTCATCGAATAATACTTTAATTTTTTCGTGGGGATAATCTTGAATAAATATATTACGAATGATTAAAGGCAGAAATTTTCTCCGATTAAAAGTCGGGATTAAAATTGTGATTTCAGGTTTAGTCATTTATAATATATAAGAAAAAAATATTTTAAATAAAACGCATTAAGAAAAAAACCACCCTGATTTAATAGGTTCAGGTTTTTTCAGGTCTCTCGTCTCTTCTTTTGCTCTTATTAATAGTTTGATATATTGAAGGTCTGTTCGTATAGAGTCGATGTCGCGACTGATATTTTTAATATCTAATGATATTTCTTCAATCGGTTTTAATTTGTTTTTTTCTTCCGTATCAGAATTCATATATATTATTATAAATAAAATTATTTTCATTTGAAAAAAAAAATATTCATAATTAATATAAAATTAAAATTATATGAGTGAATCAGAAGGTATTGAATTAAACGGCGGAAGATTACAGGATTTCACTATCGACCAGTTAGCCGGCGCTCTCGCATTATCTCTCGGTGCTGTCGGGACATTACTTCTCGTTATCTGGCAGTCGAGATGCGCGTGCAGGTGTCGTCTCGGGTTATCTGATAAATGTTATATTTTTGATTGCACTCGCGAGCCACCCCCGATAGATCCCGAAGACCCGAAAAATAAAGATAAAAAAAAACCTTTAAAAAAACCTTTAAAAAAACCGACCCCTGAACCCGAAGAAAGACACCCGGTTTTTGATGAACCCGAACCCTTAATTCCGAAAGAACCAGAGCCCGAACCCGAGCCCGAAATTGAGAAATAATTATATATAAATAAATTCACACTTTCCGGTTTTCATTATCGAGAAAATTAAATTAAAATAATCAATTCTTTAAGTTATCATAATTTTAGATTATTATGGCTTAAAGATAAGCCGACAACATACATTAAGTTAGTAAGTGAAGAAAATAAAAATAAATAAATCAGAAATAATAAGTTTAAATCTCGAAAAAAATAATATATATAATATTAATATGAATAAATTTAAGTCCGTCGAATTATTTCCGAATTCTAAGAATCCGAAATATGCCTGGAAAAAAACGAATGAGTTTCTTATTGAATTAAATTTATCGAAATATATTGAATATAGAAAATCGGGAAAAGTGAACGCGAACTATTCATTAAGAACCGGAAAAATTAATAATTTATCGGTCATCGATTTAGATAAAAATAAAGAAACGGGAGAAGGTATTGATAAGAATATATTCTGTATTAAGTTCGGAAGTGACCCCGAGAAATGGGCGGAAGATTACGGAGCGTTAGTAGTTAAAACACCTTCGGGCGGTTATCATTTATATTTTCAATATGAAGAAAGTTTAAAGCACGGACAGGATTCTATTTCTAATATCGATATCAGGAATGACGGGGGATTAATTATCAGCGCCGGAGTTCAGAGAAACGGCGGAGAATATGAAGTCGTAGCAGGAGATATTAATAAAAAATTAAATAAAGCCCCCGAAGAAGTATTAGAATTTATTCATTCAATCGATTATTATAATCCGGCTATCGGGAATAAAAATACTAAAAAAACATATATTAAAATTAAAAAGATTAAATCGAAAGACGGAAAGAAAGAGATTTTAATTGAAGAAATTATCGGTTGCGACCAGTCATTATATATTTATGATTATTCTGATTTTATGATTCATAATATTATTAAAGGTCTCCCTGAAAAATATTTTAATGATTATCATTTCTATCTTTTATTCGCGACGGCTATGAAACAGATTGATCGTCAGGATATATATGACGAATATCCGAAATTAAATAATCCACGCGGGGGTTCAATAGATTCAGAAGAGCATAAGATATGGTTATTAGATTTATATGATAATATCAGAACCGGGCATAAAACTATTCTCGCTTTTAATCATTTATTAATTAATTCAGAATATAAAAACGCGAGAACAACGCTCGATTATTATAAATATAAACCCGTATTAGAAAATAAAATTATATCAGATATTAAGTTCGTCCCTGAGAATGAAGCCGGAAAACTCGGATATGAATTCTTTCAGAATATTTTTAAAGTTCACGCGGGGAAAATAGAAGGGAAAAATAAAAAATTTATTATCGTTAAATCAGATACAGGAACGGGAAAAACAACATCATTTAAATCATATATGAAAAGTAGAAATAAACCTTTTATCTCTATCGTCTCTCGTATTTCTCTCGGTCTCGAACAATATGAAACATTTAATACAGCCGAGATTGAAACTTCTTATTATGAATATTCAGATTTCGAACCTGATGATAATTTTATCGTTCAGATAGATTCTTTATTAAAATTAAGATATTTTAATTCTCTCGGATATACTGACGGATATACTCTATTTTTAGACGAATTCAATTCAATCATTAAATATTTATTCACTTCCGACACATTAAATAAAAACGGAATTAGAATTCCGGTTATGGAGTTACTCGTAGATTTAATTAAAAACGCGGAACGAGTTATTATGACTGACGCTGATATTTCTGATCCGGCGATTCAGTTTATCGAACACTGCGTAGATAAAGAAGAAATTTTATTTATTGAAAATGAATATAAACATAATAAAGATAAACCCGCCGAAGAAGTTTTCTCTATTGATGCCTTAGTCGAATTAATGAAAAAAGAACCGAAATTTATATGTCCCTGCGACGAAGCCCGCACCTGCCACCTTTTAAAAGAAATGATAGGGGACGAGAAGATTTTAATCGTAGATAGAAACACGACCGAGCGTCATAACTGGGACGAACACGACAGAATTATATTTTCTCCGAAGGTTATTTATGGATTAGATTCAACTATGAAACGCCCGGTATTCTGTTTATATCAGGAAAGCACAATCGACCCCCGCGATATGCTTCAACAAATTAATCGTAATCGTTCAATTACTAAATTATGGTATTTATTTCAGAGAAAAAAATGCAGGGACTGCGCCTTCAATACTTTCGAAGACTGCGAAGAAGATACGAGAGATATTAAGAAATGGTGCGAACGAAATGATTATCTTCAACAATCAATAACTTCTCTCCACCCGTTATTTCAGAAAATATATAATCAGTTTAAATATAATAAGGATTGTTATGATACGAACCCTTACGCTCATTTTAAATCTTTATTAAAAATTCGGGGCTTTAAAAATGTTACTATTATTTCTCAGAGTAATTCGAAACACACGAAAGAATTATTAAAAGCAGATAAGGAACGAATGATAGAAAATATCAGGGCTGATCTTCCGTTCGTCGTGAATATGAATGAATATATCGGTCTCCCTTATGATGAGATTGAAAATCATAAAGAAGCGTTCGCCGACGGACAATTTATCGGACGCTATCTATCAGCGAGCCATTATTTATTCAGGGATTACGGGGAAGAATATAATGTAGAAACCGGCTGGGAACAGGGCTTCGCGTCAGATATCGAAAGATTAGAAAATCAGAAAAAAGATATGAAAAATAAAATATATGAAAAAGAAGAATTTAATATTAAGAAAATAAAAATGACTCAGAATAAATTAATATTTATTGATAAACTCAGAGAACAGATTAATTCTAAGGATAGAATGCATATCGAAAATATTGAAGTTATGAATGAAAATGAAGCGAAGAATTTTTATGAAGAATATAAAGTAGTATTCACCGATAGAAGTAAGAAAGACGAAAATCCCTTTATGACTGAATACGGAACTCAGAAACTATTAAATAAAGTTTATAAAAATATATTCGGGGCTTCTCCCTTTCAGGTATCGTCGACCAGTATTCAGGGGAAATCTATTCAATCATTCAAAAACGGAACTTATGAAGAAATGAATAAATATAAGGAATGTTATGAAATTTATAAAAAGAGCCGAGAAGAATACGCGAGAAAGAAGAAGGCGGAATATGACCCATCAAATGAATCGGGATTTCGATTCGAGAGCGATGAAGAATAATTTATCAATATCCGGTTTTAGATTTATTAACTTTTTTCTTTTTTTTAGTTTTTTCTTTTTTAAAATTATCGAAAATTTCGACTGGTTTTAATTTATCTTTTTTAATTTCTTCTTCAATTTTAAATTGAAGGGGTTGTCTATAATTAGCAGTATTTCCATTTAATGCTTTTTCAGTTTTAGTTTTTTTCGGCATTATATAATAAATATATATAATATTTTTTTTTAATAAAAATTTATTTTATTTTAATATATTAATTATATTATAAAATGAGTTTAGTTATCACTTCGAACAGAGATTCAGACAGGTCAGCGAGACAGGAAGAGAGTATATATTCTGCGTATTCTTATCGGAACGGCTTATCTTCAACATATTCAATCCCGCCGAATTCGCAGGTAGCCCTGCAATCCGCGAAAGTTAACATAGACGGAAGGGCAACAATAAATAGAAATAATTCTCAGTATTACACCTGGCACGGCAAGGCATTAACTTTTCTCGGGGACGGGACACTGGACGGAACAGCAACCGATTTCGACAACTGCGTCAACTATCCAATACTTCAACAGATTAATAAAGGGGGATCGATTTTAGAACTAACGAGTGATGAACTCGCTCATCAATTTAAAATAACCCACAGAGAATATCACCCGAATTTTATGGACACTAATACAAAAGATTGTTTCTCGCCTTCCGTGCTAAGAAATAATGGTCTCGATTTTAAAGGTTATTCATTCGAGTTCGACCAACAGGTAGCGACTTTCACTTCTAAACCACCGATTACTGAATGGGAGCAATGGTATCATAAAAATTTTATTTCAGGGATTACGGCTTCAATAGTTAACGGAGACGAAGTTCGATTAACTCGTAGCGGGGGAACTGATCCGCACCCTTCGGTCGCTATCGGATTGAAGAGACCTTTATCACTAAAAGACGGAGAAGCAGAAATCGGCATAGAAAATGTTAATGCTTCCGGAGTTCCCTGGGGCTTCGGATTATCCCGAGATTGTCCGAACCCTGATATAACTGAAACCGGAGATTTTATGCCGGTTTATTTCGAAATATATGACGAAGAAGACGAGACCGAAGCAATGGGATTAGAATATCCCGATTATTATGAAGAATGGGGAGTTCACAGAAACCCCGATAACGAACTCGTTATTCGTCAGGCAGTCCCGAACTCAGCCGGAACTAATTTAATTTATAGGGAAGTCAAATATTATAATAATTCGAACTCGGCATTAAAAGGGGGAAGTCGTTATATATGGGACGCGACGGGCGGAAGTTCAAAATTAATTAGAATTAAATTCACTGCCGAAGGAGAGCGAATGACCATCGAAGGACAGGTTAACGGGGGCGGGCTTATTCAAATCGCCAGTTTTAAAGACAGCACTAATGCTAAGGATACATATTTAAAACCGATAACGCAGACCTGTTGGTGTCTTCACCCGGTAGTATTTATCGGGGGCTTAGGAACGAATCATATGGATTTAAAAAGTTATAGCGGAATAAATGAAATTAAATTTAGAGATAGCGCGGATAATGCTTCGGGAGAAACTCAATATAATTCTCGTATTATTAATCGGGGCGGGTGGTGGGAAACTGCAAATCTTCTCGGGCTTCCAGAAGGAGTTCAATCATATCCCCCACTCGGAGATAGAATCGGACAAAGGGGGGCGGGTAATATGTGGCGGGCAATCGCAAGATGCCAAGAAGTAGATATGCGAGCAATATTATCACCTGAACAACCGAATGATATATATACGCCACTCGGTATCGCTAACGGCGGGATAAATTGTTCGACCGCTATGATATTGAAAACTTCCGAGGGGTTATATCCAAACACCTGGGGAGCAAATATGACTGATATTCTCGGGTTTCCAGGTCGACCAATAGTTATCGTCCCCGCTGACGCTAACTTCCCGAAGGTAACTTTCGAAAGCGATCAAGCCCCAACTCTCGAATCTATGTTATCCGTATTCGTTAGATTGAATAATTTNGGTCAACAGGTATTTAATGCNAGAACCGGTAATAAATCAACTATACTCGGACAACTTCCCACNGCAGATAGTTCTATCGTTCANGGCGCAGGTCAGGGTCAGCGGATGTTTTATGAACCGAATAACTATTTATGGCTGGATTTAAATAACCCTTATGAAATGAAAGTATCAGAATTTAATATCGATTTCGTTTATATTAATGAACAATACGCGAAGGTCTTAATGGGTCAATCTGTCGTATGTTTATATTTCAGGGAAAAGCCGGGAATGAAATCTTTAAAATCTGAATAGATATTATTATAACTTTTTTTATCATTTTTTTTAAAACTTTTTATTAATTTTTTATTATTTTTAGAAATATTTTATTATATTAATTATAATATAATGAAGAATTCAGAGAAAAAACTTCCGCCACAAGTAGTATTTAATTTCAGAGAAGAAAATATGGGAGAAGAAGTGAACGCTGAAACGGGTGAAGAGAATCCGAATTTCGTATATGAAGAAGACCCGGCGGAACCGGGTTACGCTGACGCTCTGCAAGAATTAGAGATATCAGAAAAACCGGTTATTAATAAAGAAGATATATTCGAAAGTAATGATTCAGAAGAAGAAATAGAAACTATTAAAGAAACTATTAAACCGGAGAAAAAGGTTATTTCTAAAATTCAAGAAAAACCTTTAAAAGAAAAGAAAAAGAGAAAACCGATGAGCGAAGAACATAAAGCCAAATTAAAAGTAGCAAGAGAAAAAGCGATGGCGGTAAGAAAAGCAAACGCGATAGAAAGAAAAGAAATGAAAGCTGTCGATAATGAAGAAAAAGAATTATTAAAAAAACAAAAAGTTAAAAGAGTTCAAAAATTAAAAAAAGAAGTAGAAAGCGAAGAAGAAGAAGCACCGGTTAAGAAAGTTCGTGAGCCGTCATATCCAACATCGACTATTACTAAAAAAGATTTAGAAGACGCTCAACTCGACGCAATAATGAAATACGAAGCATTAAGAAAGAAAAGAAAAGCCGAGAAAAAGCAGGCAGAAATGGTAGAGAATGAAAGATTAAAAATGTTAAATACTATTAATAAAGCAACCGGCGGTGCTAATTATAGATATCGAGACGGCTCAAATAGATTCGATAATTGTTATTAAACCGGAAAATGTAATTAATATATTTTCATAAGTGAAGATAAAACCGGAAAGTGTGAAAATTTTTATATATAATTATTTCACAAATTCGGGTTTTAAAAATTTTATTATTAAATTTATTAAAATTAATTTATTTATTATTAATATAATATGGACGAAACACCAAAAAAAAAAGGAAAGAAAGCGCCCAAAGTGTATAAGGTAAAAGACCCTGAGCCGACATTAAGGTTCGAAGATGTCCACCCGAACCTTCCGTCTATGCCTTCATTACTTTTAATTATCGGAAGCGTGCGTAGCGCCAAATCAAATTTAATTGTTAATCTTTTATGTTCCCCTGAAATGTTTAAAGATAAATTCGATATCGTGAAGGTCGTATCAACCACTCTCCATAGTTGTCACAAGGGAAAGATAATGGATAAATATTTCGACGCGACTTCTGAATATAAAGATTCTATTATTGAAGATATTAAAAAATCACAATCTCAATATGAAGCCACAGAACGCCCGACTTATTGTTTAGTGCTCGATGATGTTTTAACGCAAGATTTCAGCAAAAATAACGCCGTATCATTTTTTTCAACGCGATTTCGGCATTATATTGATATGTATATTATAGCGACTCAGGGGTTTCGTTCGGTTTCCGGATTAATTAGAAACAACGCCACCGATCTGATAATCACCAAACAACAAAATCAAAAGGAATTAATGAAAATAATTGAAGAATACGGCTCTATGTTCCCTTCGTCTGACGGAGCGGGAGACGGCGAAAAGAACTTAATGGAAATGTATAAACAAGCCCATAAGGAAAGATATTCATTTTTATATTTAAAATTATCAGAAAATCCGCCCCACGCGTTCATTCAATTTCACACTCAAATTTATCCAAAATAAATTTAATTTTTTTTAATAAATAATAAATATATTATTAATATTATAAAATGGACTTACTATCGACAAACACGGGAGCAATCGCCGAAGGTAATGCACGAATGAAATTAACTAATGAATATAATCAGAAGGTTCAAGACCATAATAATCAAGTCGCGAATCAAATCGCATCTCTTAAAACTTCACAAGATATAGCGTCTATCGGACAACAGACGAAGGAAGCCCTGAGTGCTGCCTGGACGGGAAAAGGAATGCCTGATAAAATTCAAGCGTATAAGGACTGGAAGAATGGAAAAACTCCGGGAACTAATCCGGACGACGCGGGGAGAAATTCAGTTCCGGTTTCAACTGACGACGACGGGGCGCCACTTCTTCAAATCGGAGACACGGGAGCAGACACGGGAGCGCCACCGGGAGCACCACCAGCGGAAGCAGAAGGCGAAGGAAAATCTTTAACTTCTCGTTTATCGGGAGTATCTGACGAAACTCTCGACACAGTGGGAAAAGGTATCGGGGTTCTCGGGGCAGTCGGAACTGCCGGGTTCGATATATATAAAGATTTTTCGGATGGAAAACCGCATTTAGCGGGTGATAACTGGGCTTCTAAGGCGTCGAATGCATTACAAATCGGTGGGGCGATAGCAGATGTCGGCGGTTTAATGTTCCCACCGCTCGCCTTAGTGGGTGGTGCTGCCGATTTATTATCAGCCGGAGCGGGTGAAATCGGCGACCTGTTAGATTTATCTAAATCTAAAACTGACGACGATAAAACTCAACAATCCCAAACTGAAACTCAAATGGCGGTAACCGCTCCAACAACTCAAACCACCGCGAGAGTTTATTAAATTCACAAATTCGGGTTTATAACTTTTTTAATTATTTTTTTTTTATATTTTATATATTATTAATATTATAAAATGAGTTCATACTGGAAAGCAGACGACACTATGCGCATCGGCGAAACTATCATTTCAGTTCCTTCTGAAAATGGTTTAGAATATACGGGCGGACAGAAAGTCCAAATTTATGTAGATAAATCAACCGAATTTATGTCGGGTCGCGAATCTTATCTCGATTTTAATGTTAAGATTAATCTCCCCGCAGGCGAAAAACCGACTAAACTGCAACTCGATCAGATGGGCGGATCTTGTTTATTGAAAAATATTCGCATATATGACGGAACGCGGGGAAATTTGTTAGAAGAGATAAATGATTATGCTTCATATGTAGCCGTTAAATATGATTATGACGCTGACGATTCTATTCGTAATAATCGCGCCCTGAGAGAAGGCGGGACTAATCATACTATCGCAAATCGGGGAACGCAGGGAAGTTCTGAATCGATGATGGCTGATACTCTAACGAATCCTTATTTCAAGAGAACGAGCGGAGACCAGCGCTTCGATACTGGCGGGGACTGGTCTTCCGACGATTTCTTAGTCGCAAAATGCTGTATCCCACTCCATACTGGGATTTTCGCTAATAATGAATCTATATTTCCGATTATGTTAACTCAGGGATTATATATCGAAATCGATTTAAATGAACCTGAAAATGTTATCAAGCAGTTAGATAGCGTTCTAAGAACCCGAAGAACTCCCCTTAATGCTATTTTCCACTC
>JGI24004J15324_10000089_pt1 | contig 32456 bp, 37 predicted proteins | sample LinPmetageLP32_FD_15324 | JGI IMG/M metagenome (IMG submission 15324)
CAGATGCACCGAAGGTACCAAAAGTTGTACCGGCAACTGCAGCAGATGTGAAAGCTCCAGTAGCTGGTTTTGCATTTCCAGCAGCAGAAGAGGTTGGAGACGAGAAACCATTGTTCAAGTTGTATCCACCTTTATCGCGGTCACCAACGATACCATCAATGTTAACACCATCAGCAAGACCAGAACCAACTTTGTCAGTACCATAGATCGAATCGCCATCGTTGTTACCTAGACGGTCCAATCCAGTTGGTGATTGATAAGTAAAATCCAAGAAGAAGATTAATCCACTTGGAAGAGACATTGGTTGTACAGAAACCAAGTCGTTTGCAATCAATCCAGCGAATACACGACGAACGATTGGGAATGCAACAGCAGCAAAACCTTCTACAGATCCACCAGCCATTGTGTTTGCTTCACGAAGTAATTCGCGAGCTTGATTTTCCAATAGACGAGCCATTGAAGATTTTTGAGCGTCATCAGTTAAGCCTTCTAAAAGACCAGTTTGTGACCATTTGTTTAAAAGAGCGGCACCTTCTTCTTGCATATTGCGGTTGACCATGCCCTCAGTTAGAGTTTCGATAATAGACATTTTTAATATCTCCTTGAATTATTTTTTTATGCCTGCAAGTTTCTGCATCTTTTCCATAAAGGGAGATTCAGAATTCTTGCTTTCGTTAATGTTTTGTCTCGAACTCAGCATTGCACTTAAATTGCTTTTTCTATTAACAGACTCGCTAAGTGATTTTGGATCTCTTTTGCGGTTAGGCGTCGATCCCACTGTGGCTTTGAGTGTTTCGAAAAGCTGCTTTGCTTCTTTCGGAGAGTCCGCATTTGCGATGGCTTCGACAATTTTTGACTTTTGTCGCTCATTCAGGGAGGCATCACCCAGAGTACGGTTCTGGTATAAAAGCTTTGCGTTTGATAGTAGAGTTTCCTCAAGATAGGATTCCATCTTGGTAAGGACGCTTTCCATTTGATCATTTTGTTGCGTCAGAAACTGTACTGTCTCATGTAATTCGGTTACTACGCCGGTTGTGGCGTCTTCATTGACTTCTTCTTCATTGATTTCTTCTTCAGATTCTTCTTCGCCATCAGTATAGACAACCTTAGCAGCATCTGCGTCATACTCTTCTCTACTTCGATTGTTTCTAAACTGGCCTAGATTATCTTGAATTGGGTCAAAATCAAATTTTTCTTCGATAACTTCTTCTTCAGTTAGCATGTCTAATACTTCTTGAAGTTGCAAGTCGAGTTCATCATCCATTGTTTCAGTCTCGTCGTCATCAGTACCTAATAGATCGTCTTCACCACCTTCGTCAGGTCCAAGTGCTCCCAAGTCATCAGTAGCTCCTAGATCGCCATCAGCGGCGGCTTCTTCTTCTGGTGCTAATGAGATGTCACCGAGGTCCAATTCAACCATTCCATGTTCGTCTGCGATGTTATCAACCATTGCGGATAGTTTAACGTATAGATCTTGATCAGCAGCTCTTGAATCCCAAGCAGCAGGTGCGCTAAGATTAGGTTCTGCAGCAGGTGCAGCTCCGGCCATTACAGCCTCTTCCTCTTGCATAAGCTCTTCTTCAGCTTCACTAACCATGGCCTCGGCTCTCTGTGGAGCATCGTCCACTTCAAGCATTTGATCTACGGCTTCTTTAATTTGCTTTGAGTATTTATCAAGAACAGATTGTTCTGCATTTTTGATCGCCTGCTCTCTCAATGCCGCAGCATCGGCAATTGCTTGTTCTAGCATCTTAGACATTAAATCATCTCCCGAATTTGTTTTTTCTCCAATAAATAGTGTAAATAGACTTTAAAGTCCAAAAGAGGGCTCAAAAAGAAAAAACCCTCCACGCTTGTGACATGGAGAGTTAGTCATGCTATAAATCACTCAATAGAATTGAGCTTAAGGAAGTATACTTAAGTTCATCCGTCGGTACGACCAGCAGAATGTAGGTCAGAGATATCACTAGCAGCCAAAGCGGACTTTTGAATGAATAGTCCGTCAATGTCTCCATCGAAATATCCACTGTAAGCTCCGTTTTGCCAACCACCAATTTTAAGGTCTCCCGAAGTACCGGTAATTCTGTTAGTTGGGGAGTATGAGTGAACTTCTTGTCCATTGAAGTACATCTTATAGTCTCCAACCGCTGGCATAACAAATGCTACGTGATGCCATGTATTCAAGGCAATACCACCAGAAGGTGCACCGCGGTTGTTAGAATTACCTCCACCGAATNNNGTAGTTTGNAAACCACCAGTGGTCATGTTTCCACCCNCATCGGCANCCATTGTTGAGATTGCTGCNATGTANCCAGNCCAACCANNACCCATTTTAGAAACAAGTGCNGCATTCCAATTACTTGGNAATGAATTAGGCTTCATCCACATGTAGATCGTNAGGTCACCAGACTCTCTATCATAATCAGTGGAATGAGGTAGTGAAGCATANGTNCCNCTGGTTCCGTCAAAAGATAGAACACCATTAGCTAATTGTGCGTTACCATGAAGAGTAATGCTCAAGTGCTCTTCTAATCCTACCATGTTTGGCGCTGCTTGTCCTTGGCTTGGACGTCCAGCGTCAAATAGTGCTTGAGCACCAGCAGCATCTAAAGCAGAACCTTCAGTGATTGCAAATCCTTCAAACAAAGTATCATACTTTGATAATGAACCATCACTGTCAATAGCACCGAGGGCAAATTCAGCGTTTGCATTCTGAGGAATGAAAGTTGTGTATGCTCCATGATCATACTTAAAGACACCATTTACATAAAACTTCGTACTTGATGATGTTCTAGTGATAGTGTAGTGAACCCATGGGTGATCTACATTTGGATCTTTGGAAACTTGAGCATCTCCACCAGCGAAATAAACTGGACCATGATGGGTTTTGGTTTTTACTCCACTGGTTCTATGATCAGAAATCCACCATTGATAGCCACCGACAGAACCAAACAGTCCAAACTCAGCCAAAATTGCAGCGGACGGAGTCTCGTTGTATTTCCACCAGAATGAAATGGTAAAGTCAGTTTCAACAGTTGAGTTTCCACTAAATGCTATGTAATCAGACCACTTACCTGACATGAAGCCAAATCCTGATTTGATAATTCCATCAATAACCCTAGCCCCGCCAGTAGTGGATACTTTCTCTACAGTTGTTGGTACATCTCCAGCAAGCCACTGAAGAGATCCATCAGACATAACAGTCAAGAATTTTCCTTCGTCTCCAGAGTTATAAACTGGAACACCAGACAAATCGTGAAACGCTGAATTTTCAGATACGTTACGCAAAGTTGAGTTTGCAACCTTGTCTACAGAGAAGAAAGAAACACCTATTGCCTCTGCACCGCCAGTGAAAGACTGGAGATGGTATTTTTGATAAGTATTTTGGAAAGTAAGTTGTAGATCTTGTCCATCCCAACGATAGATTTGTGTCCATGCAGACCCATTCCATCCATGAATAGCAACATCTTTACCTCCGAAAACAACAGAAATTTCAGCACTATGGGTAGCAGGTGCCTCGAAAGAGTTAACCAATGCTGGAGTGCCGACGTGAGCCTGTTGTCTTATAAATTTTTGTTTTCTCATTTTAACGCCCCCCTATCGTGCGATCCATACGAGATTTCCGCTAGAGTCGATAGAAAGAACTTTTCCTTCATCAGCTGGCGTGAAAGCAGGCATGTCACCGATTTCAGAAACGCTTGTTGGTTGAGCAGCAGGAGCTGCAGTAACAGCCTCATCAATCCAGAATACGCGCACAACTTCTGCACTTCCAGTATTTGATTTAAAATAAGCTTGACTGTAGGTCTCAAAAGAAACGAACACAACCTTATCGTCAGAAGAGGTTGTTCCAACCAATTCCCACGTTGCACCATTCTTTCCGTAAATCTCAACATCAGTGAAAGCGATAGCAATCATTGTGTTTTGACCTCCAGCTGGTGAGATGCCGACTGAGGCAGCCGTTGGTGCAGCCAACTCAGAATTATATTTTGTAATAGACATTTAAAATCCTCCAAGATAATTTAGTCATAAAAAATGGGCCCCGAAGTTTTCCCCGAGGCCCAAGGTTAATACCTCTAAGGTATTATGTATTCACATAACCGCTAGGATTACATTACGTACATTTTACCACCTTTCTTAACAAGCTTGAGAGAAACACCCGGATGAGCCAAGATAGAATTATCATCTTCACCATCAATGTTTTCGCCCATAGCAGCGTTGAAAGTAATAGCAGAACCACCTCTTGCAACTTTAATTGCAATGAAACTTCCTTCTTGCATCATCGGCAATGAGAAAGCTTTTGCAACGTTAGAGTCAACGATGAAGTGAGTGAATGTACCAGACATGTCAGCAGAAGCTTCGTCCAATAATGTAACTTTAAGAGCACCAGCTTCGATTTCGTTGATAGAAGTAGTCAAAGTCAGATCCATTCCAGCCATCTCAGTTCTGATTGCAGCACGGTCAGTTGTAGCAGCAGCTTCGTTTGCATCTACGTCAGACTGAATAGCAGCACGAGCATTTGATGCGGTGATGAAATCAGCGTTTGTAGCAGCAACTTCGTTAGCTAAAGCAGCGTTGTTAGAAGCTTCATAGGCAGCAAGGTCTTGAGCAATAGCAGCACGGAAACCAGCAGCTTCGTTGAAACGAACAACAGAACTAGCAATTTCTACATCCAAAGCGCCTTGAAGAGCAGTATCACCAGCGATACGAGCAGTAACTTCAAGAGCGTGATCGTCAGATAGAATAGTTTCAACGTCTTCAGCACGAAGTTTTTCAACATTAACTGCAGCCAACATAGCTGTATTTTGTGCAGCAACAGCAGCTAACATAGCAGCGTTTTCAGCAGTAATACCAGCAGTCAAAACAGCTTCGGCAGCGATTGCACGAGCGTTCTCGTCAAGAATGTCTTGAACAAGAGCAGCTTCAGCAGCGAGTGCGCGAGTTGCTTCAGCACCAACAGCAGTAGTTAATACACCATCAGCAGCAATACGAGCAGCTTCTTCAGCAGCATCAGCAGCATCACTATTAGAGATAGCAGCAGCTAAAGCAGCATCGTTAGCAGCAACATAAGTACCGAAAGCATTATCGTTTACAGTATCAACAGAGTTGATCAAGTCAACGATCTCTTTGAAAGAGTCAGCGTCTGCAGTAGATAGGTTCAACATTGCGTCGATACGAGCAGCTTCAGAGTCAATGTTACCTTGAAGAGTAGTATCAGCAGCAGCTCTTGTACCAGCTTCAGCAGAAACAGCAGCAATACGCTCAGCGATTTCAGTAGCTAAACCGTTAGCGATAACAGTACGAGCAGCTAGGTTTGTAGCAGCAGCACTAGAATCAGCAGCAGCAAATTCAGAACGAACGAACAGCAGCACGATCAGTTGTTGCAGCAGCATGCGCAGCATCTGAATCAGCTTCGTTTTGATCTACATCAGCTTGGATAGCAGAACGAGCAGCAGCAGAAACTCCAGCTTCGTGTGCATCAGCAGCCATTCTTTGAGAAGTTTCAGTAGCCAAAGCGTTTGCTTGAGCGGTATCACCAGCAGCACGGTCAAGAAGTTCTTGAGCCAAGTCAGCAGCAATTGCGCCTTCAGCAGCAGTAGCACGTTGTCTCTCAGTTGTGATGTCTGAAGATAATGCAGTATTCATGTTTGCACGAGCAGTAGCAGCATCAGCAAAACGAGTAGTTGTAGAAGCAATTTCTGTATCCAAACCAGCTTGAAGACCTTGNCGACCAGCCAAAGCAGCAGCTTCGTTTGCATCAATGTCTGATTGCATTACAGCACGAGCATTTNCAGCAAATGTTCTTTCTGCAGCATCGCCAATAGCACGATCAGCAGTTTCTGCAGATAGTTTACCGTCGATTGTAGCTTCAGCACCAGCGGCACGAGAAGCTTCAGCTTGAATTTTGTCCTCAAGTTTACCAAGAGTGTTGTATTCAGCAGCAGCATCGCCTTTAAGACCAGCAACAGCAGTTGCAACGTCAGAGTCAATTTCAGCTTGAAGAGCAGCTTTTTCAGCAGCTACAGAAGCAGTTCTGTCTGCGATTTCAGTGTCGATCTTAGCATCCAAAGCACCTTCAGCACCTTGAGCACGAACAACTTCACCGTCCAATGCAGCTTGAAGAGCAGCATCAGCTGTAGAACGAGCAGAAGCTTCAGAACTAACAGCACCGATTCTTGCAGTTTCTTCTGCAATGATTGCAGTTTGAAGAGCACCTTCAGCATTAGCGGCACGAGAAGCTTCGTTATTAATTGCAGTTTGCAATGCAGCATCAGCATTAGAACGAGAAGTAGCTTCTGCAGAAACAGCAGCAATTCTGTTTGCGATTTCAGTGTTCAAGTTACCTTGAAGAGCAGTATCACCAGCGATACGAGCAGCTTCTTCACCAGCCATGAAAGTTTCAGCAGCATTAAATCTACTGTGAACAGCACCAGAAAAGTCATTCTCAAATACTGCGTGAGATGCAGTGTAAGCATTGAGAGCAACTGCAAGATCAGAGTCAGCAGCTTGGAATGCAGCTACTAATTCAGTTAAAGAATCTAAAGCAGCAGGGTCAGTGTTAGAAAGAACACCATCAACACGACCGTCCAAACGAGCAGCTTCAGAAGCAAGATCGTTAGTTAATACAACTTCAGCAGCTTGTGCACGAGCGATTTCTGCAGCTAAGTCACCAGCCAAAACAGCGTCAGCAGCTTTGTATGCAGTGTCCAATGCGCTTTCAGCACCTTGAGCACGAGTAGCTTCAGAAGCGATTGCAGCGTCTGCGTCTGCTTCATTTTGATTAACGTCAGCTTGAAGAGCAGCAATAGCAGCATCAGCATCAGCTTCATTTTGATCTACATCTGCTTGAAGAGCAGAGAAAGAAGCAACTGAAGCAGCTTCGTTAGCGTCAACGTCAGCTTGGATAGCAGCACGGAAACCAGCAGCAGCTACGAAAGATGCATCAGCATCAGATTCGTTTTGAGCTACATCAGCAACCAAAGCAGCAATAGCAGCATCAGCGTCAGCTTCATTCTGGTCTACGTCTGCTTGAAGAGCAGCAATAGCAGAATCAGCATCAGATTCGTTTTGATCTACATCAGCTTGAAGAGCAGCGATATCGCCTTGAAGTTCACCTTTTGCTTGCATCAAGTGAGTTTCACGAACGATTTTTGCTCCACCAACTTGAGGTTGAGCAGCCATGCCCAAAAGAACATCAGCGTTAATTTCAGAGAGACTTTTAATAGCTCCCACTGGAAGGGTAAGACGTCCTTCCGGTAAAAGGGACAAATCAAATGCAGCGCATTGTCCGTCAACCTTTACAGTTCCTAAAAATAAATTCATTATTATTCCTCCAATAATGATTATATTATACTTCTGATCTCGTTAAAAATATGGACCAGAAGCATACCTCCGATCTCGACAAAGTGTGGACCGGAAGCTACACATAACTACACCCAAAAACATTTAAAAGAAAATAAATTTTCACTAGTTTCGAAAAGGACTTATTAAACGATAAAAATAAATTATTTTTTATCTATAATCTCGATAAACTCGACGTAGTAGAAGGTTTACATAATGAAGTATTTGCTGATTCCGTCGGTATAGACGGTAATCGCTGTGCTCGGAGATACCATTGTAATAGCTTGTCTATTTTCGACCAGTTGATCTGGTCTCGCTGAAATGGTGATGGTGAATGTGTCGGCATTCGCAAGCTCGTCTTTAATGACGATTATTTGACCATTCAACATTGTTGACGCATCAGGTAATAAAACGTCAAGATTTTGGGTTGCTTGAACTCCAATAAAGTAATCAGTATTGTTTGCTTGATGATTTCCAGTTGCAACCACACGGCTCCTAACTTCAATGCTGTGCTGGATGTTTGGAGAAAAGATTACGTTTCCATTTTCGTCTAGGGATAGATAATGATTTGATACACCAGCAGGTATGCTTGTTAGCTTTAGTTCTGGTGCAATTACCTTACCTGAACTTGGAAGAAGGGATAAGTCTCCATTATCCTGTACGTGCATGTCCGCGTAGGTATAATTTGAGATCCCAAAAATTTCATTTGTGTTTGTTAATCTAAGTTGAGCGTTTGTGTCTTTGATTTCGACCTTTCTATTTGCAGAGTGTCTTCCAATTGCTACGTTGGAATCTACTTTAAGGTTTCCACCAATGGTTGTCTCGCCAATAACATTAAGAGAAGTGAGACCTCCGAGACTTGTAATGTTGGGTTGAGCAGCAGTATTGAGAGTTCCAACTACAGTTGACGCTACCACATCTATTGCATTAAGAGTAGGAGTGGTAACACTGTTATTAGAGATTACCGTGTTTCCGTTTGTTATGTTGCTTGATGTTAAGTTTGTGAAATAACCAGCAGTTGAGGATACAGATACGGATGACGATAGCTCACCTGTATTCGTAATGATTGTATCATCATTAGATCCAACTCGGAATTCATTTGAGATTTTAGTTGGCGAAGCAATGTCGATGTTACCAGCCTCAGCAGAAATGATTGTTGAGTTATTGGTAACGTTTACTAAAAGATTATTTGCTGCAGAGCCAACCTTTAATTGATTTGTTTCTGCTCGGACTTCAAGCTTAAACCCTGTCGCTGTCGTTCCAATACCAACCTTGTCGTTATCGATAAAGAAGTCGTTATTGATTGCGAAGCCATTTGGAGTGCTCATTGTTGAAGCGTTCGCGATGATAGTATCGCTTGCCTCGTCTCCAAATGTAAGAGTATCAGCTGAGACTGCGAAGTCGGTTACTCTTGCGGTTAAGGTTCCAGAGATTATCAGGTCTCCGGTTATTCGTGCGTCACCCGAAACATCTAATGCGTGTTGTGGATCAGTTGTGTTTATTCCCATCTTCTGTCCGTTGGGCATGATTGAGAACCGGCCTGTTCCATCTGTCGCCAAGTCTGTGTGGTATTTGATCGGAGCAAAAAGAACGCCACCATTTACTGTAAGTTGCCCAGCTCCAAAAGAAGATAGTCTTAATTGTGCGCCTGTGTCGTCATAGATCTCAACTTTCTTATCTGGAATGTTTGTTCCAAACCCTGACCTTCCGTTTTCTCCAACAAAAAATCTATTCGTATTAACTGAGATCCCAGAGTTGATTACTGCGAAGTCTAAAGATGCTGCTGCAGAACTATTGACTGATGAGAAATTATTATTAGCGATCTCAACATTACCGTTGTTATAGTTTGAGATGTTGACTTCTGTCTGTGCCGTTGACGATCCAAGAATTACGTTTCCGTTTCCATCAAGGATACGACCAGTTAAAATCACATCTCCCAAAGTTGTGTTTGANATTGTACCCAATTGTGATACAAATGCAGAAGAAGTTAGTTGAACTGTNTCTATTGTCTCGGCATCNAAGTCGTTTANATCAACAGAGTCAAACAACCCAAACGTACCAGACACTTGATCTGCGTTAATGTCGGTAGCTAAAATGTTACCACTAACGGTCAGTAGCGAACCATCGAACAATAGATTGTTCTTCGCCTTGAACTGTTCTTGAGTCGGCAGAGGTTATTAACCTGTACGCTCCGGCATTGTTGTAGTAGTTTACAGGAACACCGTCTAAGTCGCCACCCCATCCGTAATGATTGGTAGCAGTTACATCACCAGTTATCCCTATGGAGCCAGTAAATCGATGAAAATCATCTGTTGTATCTCCAAAGACTGATGAACCAGTTGTTGTAAAGTGGTAAACTGTTTGAGTTTGGTTTTGGATCTCGAAGTTATGAGCAATGATGTTTCCATCAATCATTAGCGCATTGGCGGCATCGTCCCAAACCAAGTTGGGATCGTGATCCAATCCATCAGCAGGGCCTGCTAATTGAATTGAGCCTTTAGGCCCAGAAGCCTGAGACCCTACAACATATGCCCATCCAAATTCCTTCGCCATTAGTCATACAATCCTGTACCTTGTGTTCGCGAACGATCAATGCCTGTAAGTGAAGCGTGAATACTGTAATCTAAATTACCACCGGCGCACTTCACAGCCACAAAGGTTGTCTTAGCTTCGATAGTAAGCTCATCTGCACCAGTGAGTAGGTGAGATCTGTTTTCGTTAAAGATGCTAGCGTAATGTCGTCCGAGTGTGAATGTTGCAGCACCAGTATCAATTGTTAAATTGTTGCTTCCAACTCTATCTTGAATAGTTGTACCTGTGTCGGCAATGTCGAAGTAATTTTTAAAATGATTATCCTCGAAAGCCCACCAAGAAACAAGGTTTGCCGACTTCGAGTGATCTCTTGGGTCAATGTTCCCAACTCCATTAAATAAAGCTGCACATTCGGGTGCGCTAAGATCTGTGTTAAACAGTGTCGCGTCACTGTAAAGTCCATCAAAGTTTGTACCACCAGCACCGAGGCGGATTTGCGCTATACCGTCACTGAGTGCAGTACTAGTAGAAGAAAGAATTTGACTACCATTAAGATAGACCAAGACAGTATCTGTAGATTTATTAATAGTTACGGTAAGTTGAAACCAAGTATCTCGGACTAATACGGCACCTGTATTCACAATAGCACCGTTATTTATAGCAAGCCTTAGTTCGTTTGCTGACTTTGATTGAATCCTAACTATGGAATTACCACTTGAATCACGAAGATCAAGCATTCTTATTGTTGCAAGCGCATAATTAAAATTAAACCAAAGAGAAACAGAAAGAGTTTCAAGTTCAGTAAAGCTACCTTGGAAATTCTCATCACCGTCCGGCATGTCCACTGCCCTACGTGGCTCTGGAAAAGCAACGCTAAGATTGTGTCCTGCACGTTGGTGATCATTGCGGATTGTAATTTCTTTTGCAACGTTTGGAAGGTGATAAAATTCAATCGCACCATCGGCAATCGTGCTTGTTTTCAACCAAGGTCGCCCAGATACCAAATAAGAGCCAACATTGTTAAGACCTGCTTTGTAGATATTCATTAGTTAGTCACTCCATCCACACGATCCAAACTAAACATTCTTTGTGCAGGGATGTTTGTCAATTCTGCCGTTACATAAACCTGACCAGTTGCAGATGCTGCTGTTGCAGAAATGTAAACTGCGCTACATTTAACATCCATTACAACACTTCCACTACCAGCACCACCAAGTATAAAGAAATTAGCATCAGCTGTAGCCCCACCAACAAAGCCGTCTTGACCAGCTGTGTAGGGTGCAAAATGAATTCTCAAATCTTTATTTGATGTGCTCTTAAACGTTATTCTTCTCGTAACATTTGGAAATGCAATTTTAAAAGATGTCGCACCATCATCCTGTGGAGGAGTAGATGATGTTAGGAACGGTGTCCCACTGGCTTGGTAAGAGCCTACGTGATTTAATCCGACTCCGTATGTTCTAAAAGCGCTCATATTTTATACCTCTTTTGGACTAAATAGTTATTTATTATTCTTCTTGAGCCGCGATCTCCACTTTTTCCGAGCGAGACGCTTCTTTTCAGATTGTCCTACGAAGTGCTTTCTATCACGACACTCTTGGATGATACCAAGTTTTTTACATTTTTTTGTGAATCTCTTCACGAATTTTTCCATGCTCTCGTTTTTGCGAGGCTTTGCTCTATAATTTGCAGCCATTATTTTCCCTTTGCTAGTTTAGACCAGATACTTGTATTAACACCAAGAGCAGACAAGTCGACGCCAGAGTCTCTTGGGTCAACACCGTCTAGAGCTTTTGATCCGTGAGGACTAGGTGAGGAAGATGCTCCTCCGCCGCTAGATAAAGGTGTTGTGCCTTCAAAAAGGTCAATGCCATTATAGGCATCTTTTCCAATTGAGTCAAGCATTTTCCTTCTTTGCTCTTGCAATTTTTTACGTTGAGCATCGTGATCTACTTGTGGTTTTTGATAAACGGGTTGTTGGGTCTCAACGATACGTTGTCCGCTGGTACCTTTCATAACCTCAGAAATGATTCCTGATAGAACTCCTTCTTCGAAGATAACTTCTTTGATGCACTCTTTTATAAGTGGTCTAAGTGTCTTTTTTAATTCTTCTCTTTTCATTTAGTCTCCAAGAATCCTTTTAAATAGATTATCAATATTATTTTCTCTCTGCTCTCGCAAACGAGTATTAAAAGTAGTGACGTTATTTTTATCGTCTCCGTCTGGATAGACGTAGGCTTCAGGTGTTGATGGTTCAGAGACGATGTCGAAACAAATAAGTTGAAAATCTTCTTCAACAGTTGTAACTCCCATCGATTCTTTGACCGAACCCAAACCTCTTGAGGAAATACCAAGCTTTACACCGGCATTAATTAAGTCTTTCAAAATTCTACCGGATGGAGTCTCAAGAACTTTGATCTTGCCCATCACGTCTTTTCCTTCCCACCAACAATCTGTGATCATGTGAGAGACATTTTTAAGATTAATAACAGAATCATCGGGATGATCAAGTTCACCTGTGGCTCTATTGTCTTTAACAATCTTCATGTAATTTTCCATTTCTCTTTTGAGAACGCTTTCTGGATACACACGACCATTGCCATTTTTCTTATCGGCAGTTTGAATACGACCGGTTAGGTAAACCACACCCTCTTCAACAACTTCCTTCTTTTCTAGTTCAGTTAGTAGATCAAGACATCTGCCGTCTGGACATAATGCGTGGAATTCTCTTAATAATTTTTTAGACATTTTTTCTCCTCGAAATAAAAGGTGGGTGGGTTTCCCCACCCTTAGCAGGCGTTACCTGCCCGAGCTAGGAGCCGCTGCAACAGCGTCTCACGGGTTGTAAAACCCAGCGCTTAATCATCAACATACTCACCCCCTGATCTTGATGATAGTCTCAAGCCGAAATCATCGACTAAGACCGAAATTAAATAAGATGTCCCAGCTGAAATACAACTTAGAACAAACCCATTTCCTAAAGAAATGTTAAAACTAAATAGTTCGGTAAATGGCGAAAGAAGCATTAGAACCCAACCTGTGTGAAAGCCGACGCACAAAGGGCAGTGCCAAAGTGCATTCCACTTCTTCGTACAGTCTTTTTTGGGCCTTATATTTTCGAAGATTTTTCCGTAAACAATTATAAAAGTCATACCGTAAGCGGCTAAGATAAAATGTAATGTTTCCAAGAATACCTCTTTCTATTTTTTAAATAATCTTCATCATGATGATTGTCATAAGCCTCAGCTTCAAATGGAATGTTATAATAGGCAGCATCACCATCTTGACCTTTTAGTAAGTTCCAAAGCCACCAGCCAAAATAAAGAACGACAAATCCAACAAAAGCAAGTTCTAAATATTGTTGAAAGTGAATTGTCTCATGTCTTTTTGTTACCTCGGACATTTCATCGCGAGAAATAACAATCGGACCAAGAGTAATCGCACCGATATCAATCGGAGCAATGTAAGATAGCCACACGGGTATCCTACTGTTCTCGATGAACAATGGCTTCCAAAGTTTCATTAGTAAGTGTATCGACCGTATGCATATGGGGAAAACATTCCTTGGTCCATAATTGATCCTTTTCTTTCTTCTTGCGGAACTTCTCCAAGCTCGGTTGAATATTCCGTATCTGGGTCAAGTAGGCGTTCGTCTTCCATGTCATCGTAAGCAGTTCTTCCAGCCATTGATGGTTCTTCAGTCTCTAGCCAATCAGAAATCTTTAGCAATGTAATTTCAATCGTCTTGTCGCCATCTTGAAGCTTTCCCTCTAGAGAACCATAGATGTTCCCAGCTTGGATTGAATCAATCTCTATAATACCATGTTTGCGCAAGTATTCCAACATCCTAGATTCAGCTCCATAGACAAGATCTGATAGAGTATCTTTTGCAAAAGCTATAATTTTATTATCCTTTTGACTTACAACAATGTCGATGTCTTTATGATCCATAATCATTAGATCGCCATTGATGGCAGACCTAAGTTTTAATTTGGCCTCAATTTCATCTTTCTGTACAACTTTAATTGTTACGGTTTCTTGNTCTGCAGCTTCGGGGNGATTGGAGGGTTGGATGTCGATACTAACTGACATTTCTTCTTACCTCCGCTAAAAGATCTTGAATGTAAAACACTTCCTCTACAATTGTAGAATTCAAAGGTGTTTGTGCATAACTATCAAGCTTTGTCTTAACTTTTTTAAAATTTTGTGTTAAGGCTTCGTTTGAGCTTTCTACTATTTCGAGATCTACAGCCTCCTTGAGTCGCCCTATTTCATTATTTAAATAAACTTTAAGCCCAAGACCATTGTCGGAAAATGATACAATAAAATTACTTAACAATTCTTTCTGTTCATTGAGCAGTGAATGTTCGTATGTTTCATTAAATCTTTTTACAAACATTTTAAATTCTAGTTTGTCAATGTGTTTCATTTCCGTTAAAACTTGGTCCTCGCGTCCCAAGAAAACAACCATCTTATCTTCAAGCATGATTCTCTTTTTGGCATTTAAATTATTGTCTTGAAAGAAAAGTCCAAGAGTAGCAAGATCTTTATAATTTGGTACAAAATTACTAAATGTTTTGCTTCCGAGTGCTTTGTTAATACGGTCTATTAGCGCTGTTTGTTCATTGAAAATTTGTTTTCTGTCTAGAGAATCAAAATCTTTTTTAGTCTCGATCAATAAGCGACGGGAGAAACTTTCAGTTAATTCTTTTGTTTCCAAGAGAGAACTAAATAAGTCAAGTTCATTTTTGAGCGGACTTCCTTTTACAAAAAATTCCATCAAGATTGATTTTATTAATTGTTGCTGATCCTTATCTTCTTTAATGACTGCCTTTGTTAATTCGCGAATTAGACATTCATAAAGAAAAGCGGTATTTCTTTTCTTATTATGCTTCATCTTGTTCTCCTTTCAAGTTCAAAGATTCAATGAGTGTTTTCAGTTCATGATCAATGCTAAATAGTTTGTCTTCTTCCATTTGATTACTTTCATAAACCCCTCTAGCTAGAGAGTCCAATCCCCCGAAACCAACTTTGCCCGGATAGGTTGTTCTAGAAGTCGATCCGCGAACTTCGCCGCTGAATGCTTGGTTTTTCATTTGCTTACCAAAGCCTGCTCTTTTTCTTCCGTCATCTCGTTTTGCTGGAGGTTCGGCCAATAGGTCTGGTTCCGCAGTGGCACCAGTATCGCCTCCGGTGTCTCCACCAAGATCCAAGTCTCCTCCAAGGTCATCTCCACCTAAGTCTCCACCTAGATCTCCACCTAAGTCTCCACCTAGATCTCCTCCAAGACCTCCTCCGCCGGCAGCTCCGGCATCATCGCCTGAACCAGCCGCCTCAAGGCGGGCCATGAATTTTCTATCACCATACATTTCTCTTTGCATTCTGACATACTCATCTTGTGATAGACCCAGAAGGTTTTCTGAAATCCATCTACGGGAAAAGAACCCTTCTGTTGCTGTAGCTGCGATGTCAAACTTAGTCTTCCAATGTTCAAGCTCTTGCATTTCTGCAATCTTAGATGGGTTGTTTAAAGATAATTTAAATCCCAACAAGTCATCCCCTCTATAGCCCAATGTATAAAGGTGGACAATTCCAATCTTTTCCAGTTCAGATAAAATAACTCTTTGCAATCTTTGAATTGTTCTCGCGAACCTGATGTCCTTTTGTGCGAGAGTTGTCTTGTCTTCGGTGGCACCTTCGCCCATTGAAAGATAAGATTGCGGAACTTTCAATGCCGAGAATAGTTTGTCTCGAAGATACTTAACATCTTCGATCTGTGCCGTGAATTGGCCGCCGGGCAGGTTTTCAATGTTTGTAGATGACTGTCCGCCGCGAACAGGGATAAAGTAATCCTCTTCAATTGAAAGAGGGTTGTAGCGTAAGTCTACACGACCTGTTGAGGCATCAACAACTTGGTGACGCTTCATCTGGGTCATAACCTTTTGCATGTATTGCTCAACATCTTGGGGTGCAATCCCGCCAACATCAATCTTAAAGACACGTCGTTCTGGTGAACGAGTAATTCTATAAGCCATCATGGCGTCTTCCAAAAGAGTAAGTTGTCTCCAAATTCTTCGAGAGGGTTCTAAGACGCTTGTCCCGTATGGAGCATGTTGATCGTTTCCTAGAACACGGAAGTGTGCAACTTGCCAATTTTCTAAAGTAAGTCCGCCATTATTCCATTGAAACTGAACATAATTTGGGTTTGACGGATCTTCTCCCTCAAGTCTTTCAACTTCTTGTGGCGGTAATCCGATGCAGTTTTGTATACCCATTTCATCATCAATGTCAAGATAAATAAAGAGGTCTCCATATTTACACATCGTTCTTGCCCAACCGAAAAGATTGTGCTCTATGTTCATAGTATTGTAAAATAGCCCATGCAAGATGTACTTGATTTCATCGTTAGGGCATTTAATGTGGAGCATTGGAGTCAATGCTGAGTGAGTCGTCATCTCATCTGCATAAATATCTAGCGATGAGGCAATCTCTGGTGTGAATTCCATTTGGTCAAAGTCAACGTAACGTTCAGATCGATTCCTGTTTGTTATCATATTCAACGCCATGACATTCATTGGGTTGTATTCTGTCTTCTTGAACTGTTGTCCTGACGCCGACTTAAATCGCTTGGCGTACATATCCAAGTGCCTTCTTCTTAATTGACGACCGGATTGGGTTCTTCTTTGTGTTATCGGACCAGAGAACATTCTTGTCAAAGATTTGAACAAACTATTTTGATTGTTGTTCGGGTTTCTATCGTTACGAGCCATTTTTTATCCTTTATAAATCCAAAAAAATTCTTTTGATTTTTTTATCTCCTCCTCGTATTTTTGCTCGAACGTTTCTTTATAAATCTTTTGGCCCTTGATTTGAGTGTTCATAGTCGTTGTAGACTTCATCAAACCACCCAGCATCGCTTTTTTATAAGCCATGTCTCTTTCGCTTTCTGATAGTGCCGTGTCCCGAACCCAGCAAGCAATTGCTAGGGACATAACTAAATCATCATTGTAAGATCTCATGGCTTGAGGTTTGCCGTTGTGCCAAATAAAAGTTTTTAGTTCGTGAAAAACACGATTGGAATGTATATTAATTAGTTTATTTCTAACGTATTCCTCTAATTTGGCTACGATTAACGGTCTTGTCTTTGTTGAAGTTGTAAAACCGAGCACGGCTCTATCGTCATTTTCGGCTAAATAAGACTCCACATACTCATGCGTTGATTTAATTGAGTAGTAAATTTTTGCGTATTGCAATTCTTTTAGTTTCTCTAAGACCGCAATTCCAATTCCATTGTTCTCCACAACAAGAAGGCAGGTGCCGTATTCCATTCCAGCAGAAAAAAGTATGTCGGAGTACATGTCTAGATCTGGTTTGCCTTGGTATTCGGCTACAACCGTCATGGTATCAATTCTTAGAATGTGAAAACAGGAGAAGTCACTACCATCTCCCCTTGCGACGTCTGCTACAAGGAGATAGGGTACGCCTTCTTCGTACCTTTCCCAGATCCAATAGTTCCTATCATAACCTGTTTTATAGTCTGGTTCTCGGATAAATTCGTGCATCAACGTCAGATCTTCTGGATTGATGACCGTTTCACCTGAAGCATTGAAAGAGCACTCAAGCTCTTGTGCGATTTGGCGCTTGGACATGTTCCGAGTTTCTTTCTCGAACCATTCTTGATTTCTTTCAGGATGTACATCCCACATAAGCTTTGTTGGGTAGAAATCATTCATTCCATTCTCAGCTTCACTATAAGCCTTGTGAAACCAGTTTCCTACGCCGTTAGGAGTGGAGAGGGCTATGCACCTACCCCCTGTTGATAGAGTGGGATAAAGACCCGTCCAGAGCTCCTCAAGGCCATCTACGAAACCTGCCTCATCAATGATTAGAAGAGATAGCGCCTCTGAACGACCTGCATCTCCAGATGTGGTTCCGGCTTTTACCTGAGAACCGTTTGATAATTCGAATGATTGTTTGTTGTCTGTTGTAATCTTTGCGATCAACATGAAAGAGGGAAGGTTCTTAAAGATCATCTTCACCTTCTTTACGAGGTTTGTTGCTGTGGATAGTTTGGTTGCGATTACGAGAACATTCTTTTCTCGATGAAACAGCATGAACCATGCAACATAAGCAGCAGAGATCGTTGAGATCCCAAGCTGTCTTGCTTTTAAGATTACGTTAAAACGATAATCGTTAAAGTTTTGGAGCATCTCCTTCTGATAGTCATAAGTCTTGAAGGGGATTTGTCCCTTGAGAGGGTGGGAAATCTTACAGTAGTTATCAATAAAATACTGCGGGTCTTTCCCACATCTCACAAGTTCTTTAACAATTTCACTCTTGGTGAGTTTCATTCACTCTCCGCAAGTTCCTCTTGCTCAACTTCTTCAAGAGTTTCCTCTTCTGCGAGAACTGCTTCTTCAACCATACCTTCTTCTGAAAGAACTGCTTCGAGCTCTTCTTTGATGATTTGTTTTAATTGTTCTTTTGAAAGTTTCATTTGCTTATTCCTTATAGAATCCTTTTTCAATTCTTGCAGCACCGATTTCATCTTTGGTAACACCAGAGACAAGCTTTTCAAAAAACTCAGCTGCGCCGTTGATGTCTCTAATTAGAACCTTGCCTTCTTTTTCGGCTGCAGAGTCCATTAGTTCCTGAGCGGAACTATTCAATCTGGAAATTGGTACTTCAAAGTTTTTATAGTCTGGTCCGATGTTTGAGAACTCAAGCCCATTTGGATTAACTTGAACAATGGGGTCGCCATCAGCTTCGGTTAGGACAGCCGCAAGTTCTTCTTTGATAATTTCTTTTAATTGTTGTTTTGTAAATTTCATTACTTATTCCCTCAATTAGTCGACTTCTGAAATTGCCATGAAATAATCTTCGTCATTCAGACTATCTTTGGCGGAGTTGTAAGTTCGGATGACATCTGACATCTCTTGTTCATTAAATTTTAATTTATACTCTACTGTGAACTCTTGACCATTTGTATCCATAAATCCATTTCCATCAAAAGCCATGTAAGGGTCTCTTACATAATCTGATTCGAAACCTTCTTCTGCTAGCATTGACCTCATGTTGGCATTTACTTCTGCGGCATGAGTTGGGGCGGAACTATGCCCCTCTTCCCCAAGTATGGCTGTCAATTCTTCTTTGATAATTTGCATCAAAGTTTCTTTTGAGAGTTTCATTGATTTATTTCTCGCAACATTCACACGAGCAGCACGGGCAACAATTCCCGCAACATTTTTCTTCTACGTTATTCATTTTTGATTGTCTCCCGATTTGATGGTTTCATTGCTTGGACGTTTTGCTTTCGCGGCATCCAAGAATTTTCTTGTAATGTCTCGGCCATTCGGCTCAGATGGAGCATTGATTTGGTCCATTTTTAAGCCGCCGATTTTATAGTGTTGGTATGCCTGCACAAAGGTGCGAACTCTTGATGTTGTTTGTACAACAATTTGTGGATCGCCTTTCTTTGTAAGAGATACTGATTTACCAGTAATGGTTTTGTATTCTTTTTGTAAGAACTTCTTAACTTCATTGATTGTTCGAGTGATGTCGTTCTCAAATCCGTTGTCCTTAAGGTCTCTCATCATAACATCAGATTGATAAGTGATGATCATTGAGTCGCCATAAAACTTTACTTTAAAGCCGTCAATAACTCTTTTATCAAGAAGGGGCATACCCTCTTCTCTCTTAAGACCTACGCTGCGTACTTGTCCGTCTAGAGTATAGTTCTCCATGTGAACGCCGTCGTATACGTTTGCTGCAGCTTGTCCGAGTGCTTCAATAATTTCTAATGTTTCTTTGCTCATTTATTTGGTCTCCATCCAGATTTCCACCTATCTTCTCGGCCTTCGATCCATTGGATGTAGCATCTATAGCAACAATCAAATTTTGTCATGTACAAGTCATCGACTGATTTGAATGAGTAAGTGCTACAAGTAGGGCACGACCTTTCAGATTCTTTATTAAGTAGTTCTTTTGAGATTAAAACTCCATCGAGTTCAATTTGCTCTACCGTATCTTTTTCTTGACGATAATTGTTTTTGAGTTCACTTAGGTACTGTTCTTCTTTATCATCATCCCATTGGGATTTTGGGTTAGCTACGGCTTCTTCTCCGTATTTTTCTGCAATGGCTTTTTCAACCTTTGCAGCATAATTTGGATCTTTTGATTTCAACTTTCACCTCGTTTCTGCCAATCGTAAGAAATTTTATCCTCCGAGATTGGACCACCCTTTGCCCATGTATAACAAGATCTTGCACTGTGACATTTGAAATGATGCATCCAACAGTAGCCAAGGCGACCTTCGTCATCAGAGGTCACGCCGGGCATACACTCATCCATTCTAGGACTAATGTCGAAAGCAACACAGTTGCCACAGTTTGATTTCTTTGCAGCATCTTCTGTTGTATCCCAGTATTTTGCAATGTCTTTCCAATAGTCGGCAGGCTCGCTAACATTGAGCGGTCCGTATTTAATGTACCCAGCTTGAATAGCCGCATCGCGGTTTTTCGTATTCAGCTTTAGGTCTTGAGTTGCGGGAGGGCAAACTAGTTCGTCTTTTCTTGCAGCTCTAATTCGTATTTTGATCATTTATTTCTACCACAGCGTAATAAGTTAGCAATGATGACGTAGTTCCGACTAGGAAACCTCCAAAAAATACCCACATTTGTCTTTTAGGATTAACGTGCGACCTAAGGATCTCTATCTCATTGTCTTTAATTTGCATAAGCAAGTCATGCTTTTGTTGCAAAATTTCTTTTTCTGCTTGTAAATAGTCAATTTCGAGCTGTTTTTCCGTCATCGTTAGTGAAAAATCTAATGATTCTTGAATAGAACATTGTTCTTCTGCGAATTCTTTCATCGTAATTATAGACGTTATTGCCTCATCATTGAGCAAGCGTCCAGCAAAAGGAGCCACATCACCTTCCGCTAGCGGGGTCATGAGCGGCTCTGCAAATGCTAGGGACATCAACAACCAAATCATTTTAATTTGCTGATGTTGAATTCTTCCATTAGTATTCTATCAATCTCTTCTGGATTATCTTTTGCTGTCTCAAGAAGTTCCATCTTTCTTTGAGCGGTCGTTCTTTCAAGTTCGGTTTGAGCAGCACGGTATTGCGATCTAAGTGCAATTCTTGAATCCGTGTATTTTTTGTGGGCTTGAGCAATCTTTAGTTTCTCGTTAGCAGATAGGTCTCTTTCAACTTTGAGCTCTTCATCTTTGTTATCGGAAATTTCTTTTGCAACTTCTAAATCCACACTCTTACTTTTGCGACCAAGCACAAAAACAAAAAGAACGGCAACGCCAGCAGCAACAAATTCCCACTTGTCTTTTAACCATGCTAGCATTATCCGTTCCTCCAAGCTGTCGCAAAATCAATTGCGGTTTGCCCGCCGATGTAAGTCACAGCAATCATGCCCCAAGTATCAGAGCTTAGATCAGCCCAGTACATAAGAGCAGTCGCCACGCCGAATACGAGAAGTTTACGAGAAATAAGTTTTTCTTGAACTGCATCGAGTACTCCTTTATCTGTTTTTTCCATGATTGGTACCTCCAAAGGTTCCAATAAATAGTTGCCCAAGTCACAAATTGACCTGAGCATAACCATCGACTTTATCAATCTCAACAGTAGTATCTACTACGTCTTTGAGACTCTCGAGATGAGTAATGAGCAAGACAGTTTTAAATTGAGCCTTGATCATTTGCAACAATCTCACAAACCCTTCCATGTGTTCTGCATCCAATGCCGTTGCTGGTTCATCAAGGATGAATAGTTGCGACTTTGGCAATGAAGACACAGAAATCAAAGCAAGCCTAACAGCCATAGAGGCAATCGTCTTTTCTGCACCAGAACCCATGGATAAAGGTCTTGGCTCAAATTTAGGATGCTTAAGATAGATTTCCAACTTATCAACATCTTCTGCAAAAAACACTTGGAATTCTACAATAGAAGCGAGAACTTTTTGGATTTCTTCGTTTATAACTGGGAGCATTGACTTGATAACTTCATAGGAGATGCCGTTTGGATGGGTGCCTTGGACAAAAATGTCGTAAGCAATGTAATCACGTTCAGCATCTTTTATCTGTTGTATCTTTTCGTTTGCTTCCTCAATCATTCGAATGGTAGATCCCTTCTCCGACATGTACTCCAAAACCTTTTCTTCGCATCTTCCAATCTCCGACTTTTTAAGGTCAACAGATTTGGTGATTGCTTGTAGGTCTCTTCGTAAACTAGATAAGTTCTCATACGCTTCGATGTTATCATTGTAGTAAGCAATGTCTTCCAAGACGTTTGACTTCTTCTGTTCATTGACTTGGATCTTTGATTGTTCGTTTTGCAACTGCAGCTCAAGCCTTTCGAATTTCTTTTGTGAAGTATTCAACTGAGTGGACGAAGAAGTGAAGTTTATAACCTTCAGTCTTAGACTATCAATGTCGAATGGTTCTATACACGCTCTTAGTTCTACCAAGTTTTTATTCTGAGTATCTCTCTCTTCTCGAATAGATACGATGTCTACCTTAGCTTGTTCTGCCTGCTTTACAAACTCATTGTCGGAGCAGAACGTACAATCAGGATCATACTCGTGATCGTGCAACATTTCGATCTTCGATTGAAGATTTTTAATTTGACGATCCAACTTATCAACAACTGGCTTAACTTTTGCTATTTCAGACAGTAAGCTTTCGTATGCAACAATGGAAACCTCAGCATTATTGGCTTCAATCTCTAAGTTAGGGATTAGGAGCTTTAAATCGTTGATTTCTTGCGTTGTAAGATCAATTGAGGATTGGTACATAGATACATTCTCAAAAGACTTTCTAAGGTCATTCTCGGTCGATTGCAAAATTGCTTCCAACACGGCGATGTCCAAGTCTCTCTGTGACGCTGCAATTACTTGAGCATTGATTGATTCTTGATCTTCTGTTAGGGTATGCAATCTACTTTTATGTTTATCGCACAAGCCTTTTTGAGTTTCAATGTCTTCAATGATTTCTTCTAATTCTGCGTTTGCTCGAGACAACTTTCTCTCCCAATCGATTGAATTAAGGTGTTTAATAACTCCACGCATTTCTGATGAGTCTTGTTTTGCTAACTTGTGCATCTGGTCAAAGATTTGCAAGTCAAGAAACTTAGCAAGGATTTCTTTACGCTTCGTAGAACCTTCGTTTATAAAACCGAATGAATCATTTTGAGCAGCGAATGAGGTCATCATAAAGTCCTCTAGAGACCCAAAAGTATTTCGAATGTTATCATCCGTCTTATTTCTAGTGTCTCCGTTATTAGATTCCGCTTGAGTGCCGAGTGTATACTTTGTAAAGTCTAGTTCCGTTTTCGCGGAGATGACTTCGCGACCTTTAGACCTTCCGGTTGTTTTTTCGAGGCTTCGATTAATTTTGTAAACATCATCGCCGACAGCGATCTCGAGTTTACAAAGAGCTTTTTGTTGATTTTGATTGATGATATGGACATTCTTTCTTTCTCCTTTAGAAGTTGTATTGAATAACCCGAAGAGGGCAGCATCAATTATAGATGATTTACCCGAGTAGTTTTTTCCAAAAATTCCAACAAGACCGTTGAGCTTAGAAAAATCTAATGAGTTTCCGTTTCCGTAATTAAATAGGTAGTTCCACTGCATTTTCCTAATATCCCAAACGACATTTCGTGACATTCCTGTGGATGTATCTACTTTCTTGAGGTAATCTTGAGAGAGTTCGATCACACGATCTCGGACCGATTCGTCGATTTCTCTCCCCTCCATGAACTCTCTCAAAAACTTTTCTTGGTTCTTGGGATCACGCATGTTAAGCGTCTTTCCACCGTGGGCAGATGACACGCCACCTTTGCTAGCAGAATTATTAATGAAACTAACAGAGTGCGTAGACCATTTCACTTGGGCATAGTCACACGCTCTCTTCAATTTAGCCATTGGTAGGTTATGATTGCACACGAGTCGAAGTCTAGAATTCTTGGGTACATCTTCATTTGGCAAGGTACCGTCCTTATTTACATAAACAGTGATAAATGGTCTCGGAGATTGAAACAGTCTCTTTTGAATACTATGTTTTAGTTTAGAATGAATGTTCCACATCAAGTATCCCTTGAGTTGTGACTCTCCAAAGTTCTGCTGGACAGTAGATCCCGAATACCATACACGACCCTTCTTGTCTAAAGGCTGTGTTCTATGAATGTCTCCAAGCATTGCATAATCAAAACCAGAAAAGATAGACATGTCGTCTTCACCGTGATCTAGAGAAAAATCAGAACCCGTCTTTGAGCCTTGGATTGCACCATGGTACAAAGCTATGTTTATGGAATTAGCGTTAGAGGGCTTCTTCCAATTGTCTCGATCAAATACCGATAAGACATTAAAGGTCAGACCATCTTCGGGAGAATACTCTCCTGAATCTTTTAATAGGGTAAAATTTGGATGCTGTAGTGCCTCAATGATCGGTGTTACGGCATCTTGGCGGTCGCCATTCTTAAGGTTTCCGTCATGATTACCTAAGATCATTATCGTAGGTGCTATGTCTGCGAGGTTCTTGAGAAAACTTGAAGCCATCTCGAAATACTCGGGAGACAATTGTGTCTTTGTGTGAGCAAGATCACCAGTATGAACAATGTAATCTGGTTGTTCTTGCTTGAGAGAATCGTATATTTGCTTAAATACATGTCGATACTCTTCATGATATTTTAAATTACGGATGTGTGTATCACTAATGTGTGCGATTCTTTTCATTTGCCCTCCACGGCTTATATTATAGGTTAGCATGTTTTTTATGATGTGTCAAGTAGTTCTCTTCATTTTCATCATAAAAGAAGGGTCCACCCTTCATGTGAGTTGTCTCTATAGTATTGTAATAAAACCAATCGACTGCATCTCTTGGGTCCATGTCTTCTTCAAAACATCTCAAGAGCTTCTCTACTTCATAAACGAGGCGTCCATCTTCTTTGTCGAAGTTTATAATTGCATCATTTAGTGACTCTTTTGGTTCTAATACTATAAATTCAAATCCGGCACTTATTCCTTCTTTGATAAATTTATTCATTTTATACCTCCATCGTATGAGGTAATATAACACGTTGAGACAAGCTTGTCAAATTAATTAATTAAAATAATCATCTCTGAGGAGACTACCATGTCCACATCTCCAAACTGAACGGAGTACCAAGTTATGCCCATTCCCAATTCTTCACCGACCAAGTCATCAAAGCGTATGACTGCTAGCACAATTCCGACGTTCGGGATGGTTTCGCTTTCAAAATCATCAATAAATTTAACCAAGCAGCCAACTTCGACATTTTCCACATCGTTCCCTCCACTATTAATTAGTGACGGAATTCTCGGGAACCTACTCGATGTGTCCAGTACCCACGACTGACCATTCGAGCTGCACATCCACGTAACCATTTAGCCCTTCAAAGGGAACTCTTTGTTGAGAAAATCTGGTCATGTGAATGGCGTTGAGTGACCACGTTGGATAAGAAGTGAAGTAAGAACCATCAATAGTCATCATCCCACTATCCGGTCCAGAACAGGAAACAACACCAAGTAATTGTGACCCGTCAGAAGAATAAGTTGCGATTGTAATGTTGAATAAGTCTTGTGAACCAAATGGTCCCCACGAAAATTGTGTTCCAAACTTCGAGACTACTGCTGCAAAAGCATAAGATGGGTCAACATAGCGCATCTCCCACGGTTCAATAAAATCAAAACCACGTAAAGACATGAACTGAAAAGATGATCCGTCTGGTGTTATCACTCTTAAGTTTGTGTCTCGATCATACTGAGACTCCATAACGAAGCCTGTATAAAGGTTCATCCCGTTGTTATAGGCAGCAAAAGAGTTCGGGTTACCTTGGATGTTCAAAGATTGTCCAACGTTCTTTGCTTGGACCCCAATCGATACTGGACTAACTACGTTTACACATTGCCCTGATTGTGGGTACCATGTCGGATGGGTCTCAGTTATTTTATCATGAAACTTTGCTTGAAACTCTATTGTAATTTCTTGAGTAACGCCCATACACTCTAGACAAGCTATTTGTTCTAAATTGTAAGTTATAAGACCAACAGTGCCCCCCAAAGGCTCTTCGGATGGTTCAGCAGCAGGTTCTCCTGCTGGTTCCCCAGAAGGCTCTGAAGAAGGTTGAGAGGATGCTGTGTCGACCACTGTGATACCAGAGTCAGGTTCTGTTTGGATCTTATCGACAGTTCTGATACCGATGTCTCCGCTGCATGCCCATAGTAAAAGTGATAACAGCATAGCCTCTCCTAATGTTCTTTAATTATTACGTATGATCCTAGAGGGTCACAACAAAAGTCAAGGCTGTACAAGTCCGCTAGTTTCACAACTATCTCCCTCATTTGAGTGGAGTGACCTGTTATGACTTTGAAACGAATGCCCCAATGGTCATTAATAAATAGTTCAAGTTTACGTTTCGCGTCCTCATGTCGCAATCCGTGCAAATCTATTGTGCACATTTCAACCTCTAAATGGAAAAAAACCTCCCGAGGGAGGTTAAAAGGAAGTGTGAGAGCTCCGATTATGCCCGAAGGCTTGTTTAATTAATTAGGACATAAAATAAAAAAACCTCACCGAAGTGAGGTTAAATGGTGGAGGCAAGGAGGGTCGAACTCCTGACCTTCTGCGTGCAAGGCAGACGCTCTACCAACTGAGCTATACCCCCGTGTTTCTAAATAGTTTGTTGTAATGTAATCGGCACCTTTGCTCTCGCTAATCTTAAGATCTCTTTGTATCGATTTACAACAGCAAAATAGAGTCTTGCATCTCCTTTAAGAAGCCAAGAATGCAATTGTGCGAATGTTTGTGTTTGGAGCATGTCTATGTTTCCAAAGTGTCCCGAAAGCAATTCTATAGCCATTGTTGGAGACGTTATTTCCCATTCAGACGAGCCTTTTTGCTTTATACCACAAAAGTGATTAAAAGTGTAGCCAATTTCTGAAAATGCGGCAACGAGCAACTGAGTGCGGTGCAAGCCTTTAAGGCCCCTTTCGCCATGGGAGTAATAGCTCCAGCGAAGCCACTCAATGTTACCGACCATCCAGTCAACTTGAACGCAGTCATCAGTAGGTCCGGACTGATTGTGTTGGGGAAAGCAGGTAAAAATATTACCCGCTGTGACTTGACCTCCTACTTTTACCGTTGTTTCTTGCAAAATTGCTGCAATTTCTTCGAGCAATGCTCGCATTTTACACATTCTACCTGTAGCAGTGCGTGCTCTCTTGGAGATCTTCTTATAACGAGCTTCCCATTTATTGTAGTTAACGCCCCACTTCTCTATCTCGTCCTTACCAAAGTGGCGGACGATGTGTGTCCAGTCAATCGCAATGTCTAGATCTCCAGAACTTTCTGCAACTCCAGCAGAGCCTACCAGTTCAAAGAAGTCAAATTCAGTCTCTTTCATTGGAAAGGTTGTCTTAAGCAAATCTTTGTATGCTTCAAATGTTGGTGCAACTCTATCTTTTGAAATACGAGTTGCTTCGTCTTTAAAAATGTTTCCGCCCATGTGTCCTCCAAGGGTTATAATAATAATGTAACCCATTGGAGAAGGTTTGTCAAATGCTTTGGAGCATTTTTTCGAAAAAATACATTTCATTCTTGATAGGCTGTGCTTCTTCCAACCTTTCTTTGAACTCTTGATTTCCCATTTCTCCGACATCTTCTTCATCAATTGGGATTTTGAACACTTCAAGGTCGTATTTCAATAATGATTTGATAATCCACTCTGCTTTCTTCTCGGCATCATGATCAAGAGCCATGTAGACTGGTGTATCATGAACAGCAATGGCTTGAAACAGCCGAGACTTTTCTCTTAGTGTTGATCCTAAGATCGGGATTGCATTCTCTCCTGCTGCTATAGCATCAAAGACGCCCTCAACAAGAACGATGGGGTCGTCCCAGTCTATGTTTAGTTCGTTAAATACGATGTCACGATCTGTTGGAGGGTTGAGGTACCTACGCTGGTGCCCAACATAACTGCGAGCAATAAAGTAATTGCAATCTCCATCAGTGTCAATCGAGGGGATGATGATTCGTCCTCCATAGCGGCCCTCCTTACAATAGCCAATTTTCCATTTCAATATCTCTCTCCGGCTAATGCCTCGGGACGATAGATAGCGGAAGACGTCCGTTGTATCCATCGGCAAGTCTTTGTTGCAGAGAGAAATAAATTCTTCGGGAAGATCAATCTTTTGTTTTTCTTCCTCGTTGTTCAATTCTTTAAAAAGGTCCTCGAACTCATTGAGGTCAAGTCTGCCTTGTAGTTCAAGATACTTCTGTCGTTGTTGGTACGTGCCGAACTTTCTTACAACTCGATAAATGTTCTTTCCTCTTGCATCGCAAACCCAGCATTTCCAGTAGCCATTTGTGAAGTTCACCGACATTTTCTTCTTGTGGTGGTTGCAATAAGGGCAGTGATAAAGATGTTCGTCTCCTTTCTGCCAATAACTCCCAAGAACTTGGGTTACAATTTTTCTTTTGTCCTCGATCATTTAAGCTCCCAGTACACTTCTTACTTCTTGTTCGCAAACACCTTCGGGTAAAAAGTGAGCGATTGTGTCGCCATTGCGCAATGCTTTGCGAAAATCTGTTGCAGATAGTTTATCTTTCATCTCAAACATTGGCGGTTGGACAATCGTGCTATCACCATAGAAGTAACTCTGAAATGAGTTTTGATAAAGCGCATCCTTCTCCGACCAACCAAGTCCGCAAACTATGTCAGAATTATCGTCGGCCCAATCATAACAGTCGTTAAGTGGATTTGTGTATGCACCCTTGCGACCGTTTCTGATCGTTGCTCTGCGGTAATCTAGCTTGGGATGATCCAGTAACCCATAGATTGCTAAGAGCGCTTCAGTGTTTTCCAAAGTAATACCGTCTCGCTTCTTNTCTCCACAGAATAAAATTACTTTCTTAACTGTGGGATCATCTAGATAAAATTTAATAAAGTCGTAGTGACCTTTGTGAGGTGGCTTGAATCCACCGGCCATTAAAATTGTACATTTCATGTTGTCCTCCGTGTATTATTAAGATAACATGTTGGAAAAGACTTGTCAAGTAGAAAGTGTAAAATTATCTATAAAGTTACGTTCGTCTGTTGTGCTAAGGCGGTGCGCAATGGAATAATTAGTCTCTCAAGTCAAAATGGCTAAGAGCCACAACAATAGCATCTGCTTCGTCATCAGTTCCCGGCTTTGGGTTTCCATGTCTCGTTAACTCAACATTAAACTTTTCATAGTAATTATCAACCCATTCGATGATAACCACTTTTGCTTTTGTTCCTCTCGGAACTTTGATGCCGCATCTGGCTCTTGCCGTGCGGGAGTTGACCATCGTTGGAGGATTATTCCAGATCTGATGAGCCAATAGGCTTACCATTCCGTTAAAGCGTTGTAGAGACGACATTGTCTTCGCAGTGGTCTTACCACCAGAGAACATTGAGAAAGGCTCCTCAACGCGAACCTCAGAGATCTTATGGACTGCTGAGAGGGGTTCTAGAACATTCTTGCTTAAGTTCTCTGCTCTTTCCTCTAGGGACTGATCTTTCTTTGTCTTAAAAACACCAGAGTCGATTAACTCTTGCTTTTGATTAATTATTGCCCAACCAATTCTTGTAGTTGAGACGTCCAGTCCTAAAATCACTCTTGCAACTCCGCTAGGCTATCTTCAAGATTGGAAATTTCACTCATTAATTTTGAGTACTCTGCAATGTTACCATTTCTTTGGTACACTATTGCTTGCTCGTATTTCTTAGCTATTTGATTTTTTAACTTCTCCGATTNGCTGGNGNAGAAAAGATTGTATAAAAATTTAAACATTTGCACCTCTAATGAATTATAGCATAAATTTTTGGGTATTACAAGTCTAATTTCATTTTAAATAAAAATTCATCAACTTCGGTCTTTAAGATTGGAGTTGCAAGCTTACAAACACCGATCAATCTCTTTTCTTTATCGTAGATGCAAATCTTAGAGATGTAAGTTTCTTTCTGGAATGGCGGGGCAATGTCCGTTGATGATCCGGAGACTACGTTCATGATCTCCCTGTCTGTCTCGACATACATGTAAGAGCCAGAGTCAACAGTAGGTTCTTGACCAGTGTGCTTTAGATAAGTTGGATTATTGGAGTGATTAAGTTCTCCATAAGGAGCTTTCGCTAAAATCGTTATGTTTTGTAAATTACTGACTGTCTCGAACTCCATCGAATAAGAAGCCGACAGTGTCGTAAGAGCAATCGTATTTCCATCATTCATACCGTAGCCGTAGCGAATCCAAGAGGATTGCGTTGATGACTCATAGTTGATTGCAGTACTGTCTATTGCAGTAGATGCTGTTAGTAACATGATGCCTTCATTGTACATGATTGTTCCAACAACATTTCCAGTTGTTGAGCCGGTTGTTTGAACTAGAACTCCATTCTCTCGAAGATCAGATGCTTCTGCAGCTAATGTTCCGGAGATGTAGTATTTTAGTCTAACTGTTCCTTTCTTCACGGAGTTTCCGTAAAAAATTGATGGTATGTTGATCATGTTTACTGGTGTGGTTGCAACATCTTCGTAATGATTTGCAAAGTTAAAGTTCTGAGATTTAAACTCGTAGTGGTTACAGGCAGATTTAAGTGCTCGGAGCTTACGATAGTTAGCGTCCGTTGTTGTAGAGACGAGCATTCGGGTAACAGATGCAGACATGTTGTATGCACCAGCGATTGTTGAGCCACCATAGCCGAATTGTGTGTTAAATTCTACATCAGTCTGTGTCTTAAACTTTTGTTTTTGGCCGCCCTTGGTAATAAATGGGTGGATTCTATTGTCTGTTGCTCGATTAACATTGTATTCAAACAATGAAATAAAACCTTCCGGTACACCAAGTATGTTATCAGAGTACGTCCCAGAGATTGCCTGTCTATCATTAATGTAGACAGTCCCACTGTGTGTGTAGAACCTATAACTTGGGTGAGCCTCTATGGTATTTACAAAGACATCGTTGTCTTTCAGTTCATAATAGGACATAGGGGCCTCCGATTAATAGTCGAGGCGAGCTCTAATTGTATACTCACTACTTGCTGACTTCTTGAGTGGCTCTGATAATTTAGCTGTTGCAAGAAGTTCGTTATTATCATTATACAGACCNACNGTTGTAATGTAAGACACTGGTTCATCAGTGGCTTGTGTTTTTACTTGGATTCTAGATCCACTTACATAAGTCGGGTTAGAAGAATAATTAAATTCATTGTGATTAACGCGACAGAAATAAACTGTAGAGTTCAATTCAGTTGTGTTATTAAATTGCATGTTATACATTCTGTGTCTAAAACTGTTTGCCAAACCATCAATTGTAGATCCCGTTAGTGATTTGTCAATTGTGGAATGAGTATCAAATGAGACAACTGGATTTGCCAATTGGGTACCAAAGATGGAACCAGTCAATACAACCACTCCAGCTTGATAAAAAATTAATCCAGCATTCCAATAAGTTTTACCAGAAATTACAGTCTTATGTGTAGATGACGTATTCATTTTTGAACCAGTCGCATAAAGTATTCCATAATCACCAGCAGGAGAATTTACTTTATAGGAAGTGCTCGCTCCGATATCTGAAATTGTTACACGGTTTGTAGCAGCAAAGGGTTGTTTAGCTGCGACGAAAGAGCCAGTTCCTAAAACCAATTCGAACGTTTCTTTTTTAATTTCATCTTTTGATAGCAATCTAGTAAGTGGCATAATGAAAACTTCTTTCATTTTAGCACCACCAGCTAGAAGATCACCATCTTCATCAAACTGTTGTATTGACCCTGTTGCGTCATAACCCATTAATACTTGAGACATTTGGTTATAAATGTTCTTCTTCTTTGGCACTTGTTGCGAATTAGCAGCATTGTATAGAGAAGAGTTGGTCGGGATACCAGCTGTCAAATCAAAAATGTGATTTGCCGATGAACTGAGATATGGGTAGTCATAAACCGATTGAAACATTCCGTGTGAATAGTTCTTAATGTTTGCGACCCCATAGGTCCCACTAACAATGGCTCCGGTCAAAGGAACAGCTTCGTGAAGAAGGGTCCTAGTATTTACTGTATCGTTTTCATTTAATGGTTTAAAAGTCATTGTTTTCCCCTTATGCAGACAATCTTACGAATCTTACTGGTACATCAATCATAACACCAGTTTTAACACCAACAAGTCTAATGTTTGAATCAATAAACTTAATTGGCTCTGCTGCGTCGAGTTTGTTTTTTAAAGTTGATGTTCCACCAAGTTGATCAAATAAAAATGAACTTGTGTTCAGATCCATTGAGGACTGTAGTCTAAATTCAACACTAGTTCCTCGAGGTCCACTAATAACCTGATCATCATTTACAGTATCGTCAGTAATCTCAGAAACAAAAGTATCTCCAAGATCAATAGTGTAGTATGCGATGTTGTCGTCATCGATGTAATCAGCTGTTGCTAGAGTACCCATTGAGTCAACCAATCGAGCTAAGCGATTGTCGATTTGTACTGTGTAGCTTGTCTCTTTTAGTTCGTCATCAAGTTGACGTTTTGGAGAAATTTCTG
>JGI24004J15324_10000091_pt1 | contig 31566 bp, 46 predicted proteins | sample LinPmetageLP32_FD_15324 | JGI IMG/M metagenome (IMG submission 15324)
ATCAAACTAGAATCTATGAAGGAAGCTTCTGATTTTATAAAGCGTTATGACAACGTAGAAAATTTCCGAGTCTATGGTATGAACAACTTCATTTACCAATATATTTCTGAAGAGTTTCCCAACAACATAAACTTCGATTCTAAAGATGTTGAGGTCACCTACATAGATATTGAGGTTCACTCTGAGGAAGGTTTCCCCGAACCAACACTAGCGCAACATCCTGTCACTGCTATCACGATAATCCAGAGAGATGGAATTCGTCGGGTCTGGTCTTGTATTGATTACAAGAACACTAGAGATGATGTTCTTTATGTTAAGTGTGAGACTGAAGCTGAGTTGATGACAAAGTTTATTGAACACTGGAAAGAGTGGACCCCCGATATCATCACTGGATGGAACAGTACTTCTTTTGATATGACCTATCTTATTAATAGGACCACGCGTTTGTTCGGTGAGGAAGAGTCTAGGAAATTTTCTCCTTGGGGTGTGGTCAGACTTAAGAAGGGACGAGTCAATAAATTTGGTATGGACGAAGCTGACACATTTGATATTATGGGTGTGGCGCAACTAGATTACTTTGATCTATTCCGAAAGTTTACTTACAATACATTAGGTCAACAAGAATCCTATAGACTGGATCACATCGCAAATGTTGTTCTTGATGAACGTAAGTTGTCCTACGAGGAACACGGAAGTCTGCATAATCTCTATATTGAGGACCCACAAAAATATATTGACTACAACATTAAAGATACTGAACTCGTACTTCGGATTGATGGAGTTCTTGGTCTTATTGACTTGGTTATGACAATGGCCTACCGAGCTGGTGTTAACTATTCCGACACCCTAGGTACGACCACTATATGGGATGTCATTATCTATCGTATGTTGAATCAATCAAAGATTGCATGTCCCCCCAAAATAGAGAAGTCGAAGACCCCATACCCCGGCGGATATGTTAAGGAACCTCAAGTTGGTCAACATAGTTGGGTAACGTCTTTTGACTTGAACTCACTCTATCCCAATCTAATCGTTCAATATAATATGTCCCCCGAAACTGTCCTTGACGGTATTGTCCCTGATGTATCGGTAGAGAAAATACTAGAAGGCAAGTTGTTTAATGATGACTTTGATTACACAAAACTCTGTCACTCTATCGCGCCCACTGGAGTTAGATTCTCTCATGATCGAAAGGGTATTGTCCCAGAGATTATTACTCGTTATTATAATGATCGTAAAGTTATTAAGAAGGAGATGTTGAAGACTCAACAAGAGTTTGAGAATACTAAAGACCCCTCTCTTAAGAATAAGATATCCCAACTTGATAACCAACAAATGGCAATCAAGATTCTTATGAACTCACTTTATGGTGCTTTGGGTAACCGATGGTTTCGGTATTTCGATCAACGTGTTGCGGAGTCTATTACTATGGCTGGACAGTTAGCCATTAAGTGGGCAGAAAGAACCGTCAACGACGAGATGCAAAAACTTCTTAAGACTGAGGAAGACTATGTTGTTGCTATCGATACCGACTCGGTATATATCCGAATGGAATCCTTGGTCGAAAAGTTCTCTCCTAAGAATCCTGTTAAGTTTTTAGATAACATTTGTAAGGATCATTTCGAACCTGTTCTGACTAAGTCGTATCAGGAGATGGCTGATATGACTGGCGCGTATGAAAACCGAATGGAGATGGGTCGTGAGGTAATCGCAGACAAGGGTATCTGGGTAGCTAAGAAACGATACATCCTAAACGTACATAATAATGAGGGTGTCCAGTACGCAGAACCAAAACTCAAGATGATGGGTATCGAGGCAATCAAGTCTAGTACTCCTATGACGGTAAGGGATAAGTTCAAGGAAATCTTCCACGTTATTATAAATGGTAGTGAGAGTGATACTCAAAGTTTTATAAGAAACTTCCGCACAGATTTTCGTACTCTTCCCCCAGAGTCGGTATCCTTCCCTCGATCTGTCTCTGATCTTAAGAAGTGGAGAGATGCCAAGAGTATATACTCAAAAGGTACTCCCATACATGTCCGTGGTAGTTTGTTGTACAATGATCAGATTAAAAAACTTTCCCTCGATAAAAGATATGAATATATTAAGAATGGTGAGAAGATCAAGTTTTGTTATCTTAAGATGCCTAATCCTATCAGTGAGAACGTAGTATCTTATCCTCAGTTCTTACCGCCCGAGGTCAATCTACATAAGTACATCGACTATGATAAGATGTTTGATAAGACTTTCCTCGATCCATTGTTACCTATACTGGAGGCAGTTGACTGGTCGGCTGAACCTCGCGCATCACTTGAGGATTTTTTCTGTTGACACAACAATGTCTCTGTGGTATAATACTACCTCTCATGACTGGTGAGAAACAAAATAACCCAAGGATTTTAAGGATTTTTTTATGTTGAAAAAGAATACGGTTAGGCAAGGTGAAGTATCTGAACAAATATTTGCTTCTAAGTGTTTCGTGGAACATTCTTATATGGTGAGTCAACCAAACGGAACCGCAGACTATGACTTAGTTGTAGATGTTAATGGTAGACTACTCAAAGTACAAGTTAAGTCATCTATCAAAGGTGACGGTAATGTCAATATATGTAAGGGAACTAATGCGGTCAAGTCCGGCAAGCAGGGTAAGTATCCTTATCCGACAGGATCAGTAGACTTCTTTGCTGTGCATAGTATCCCACAGGATGATTGGTATATTATACCAAGAGAGGTAACTGGTGATGCAATGAATATTCGCATTGCATTGAAGAGAGAAGGTAAGTATACTTGTTATAAAAATAACTGGGACTTCTTCTGTTGACAAATACCCCTAAGTATGTTATAATATCAACATGAATTACGAATTAACTATATTCAAAAATCAGTTTGATAACAAGACTCATAGAAAAGTTTCTTACGATACTTGGGATGAATTCGTCCAAGAACTTTATAAATTGAGCAAACAAAAAGGAAAGAAAGGTGGAAATAATTCTAGTCCTCTTATTAGCCCTGCTGTTTTTAAAACCGATAGTACGCGTTCTAATGACAATACTTTATATTGGGGTGGTTGGTGTGCTGTTGATGTTGATACTCATAGGTTTTCTAACAGTGTGGACGATCTAAATGAACAGCTTTCTAAACAATTGGGAGATGTCGATTATGTGGTTTATAGCACTGCTTCTAGTCGTATGGATTATCTCAAGTTTCGTATTGTATTTAGGATTGACGAACAGATACAGAGAGATAATATTAAATCGTTCTGGCACGCCCTCAATACCGAACTGGGGGAAATGGGAGATCCGCAAACTAAAGACTTGGCGCGTATGTATTATGTACCAGCTGATTATCCTGATGCCTATGGTTTTATTTTTCATAATACATCTGGTAAGGCATTAAACACTTCCGAACTTATTGCTAAACATCCTTATGTTCAGAAGACCGGAAATTCTTTTCTTGATAGATTGCCACCACAAATGCAAAGTGCGGTCATAGAACATCGTAAGAATAGTCTAAATAATACTGAGTATCGATGGACTGGTTTTAGAGATTGTCCTTTCTTTCCAAAAAGAATGGCAGTAGAATATCAGACGATAAGTGGTACCGGATGGTACCACAAAATGTATCAGATAATGATTGCTATTGCAGGCAGCGCTATCGGTAAAGGATATCCAATTACAGCTTTACAGATATCAGAACTTTGTAAAGAATTCGACGCCTGTAACGGAAACTGGTATGAGAACAGACCACTTACGGTAGAGGCAGACAGAGCACTAGAATACGTTTATAGGAACGGATAATGAAAATATTAGTAACAGGAGCAGCCGGTTTTATCGGTTCTCAATTAACAAACAGGTTGTTGAAGAGCGGTCATGAAGCTCGCGGATTAGATAATTATAATAACCATCTTTATGAACCTGATCTCAAGAGAGACAGAGTTAAACATTTTGGATTAGATATTTCTGAGTGCGATCTCAGAGATAAAGATGGACTTAGAATTGTATTGGGTGATTTTAGACCTGATACTATAGTTCATCTTGCGGCACATGCTGGAGTCAGAGATTCTTTTGGGAAGGAATCTGAATACCATGCAAACAACATTGATGGAACTCAAAACCTTATTGAAGTGTGTAAGGAAGTAGTCCCTAATGTTAGAGTCATTTATGCATCAACTTCCGGAGTGTTTGGTGGAACTGAGATACCTGAAGATGGATGGAAAGAAAATCAGATACTTGGAAAACAGTTAAATGCCTACACTTATACCAAGTACATCAACGAGATTCAGTTTGAGATATCTGGTCTGAATAACACAGGACTTAGATTCTTTACTGTATATGGCCCTTGGGGAAGACCCGATATGGCTTTGTTTGATTTTACTAAAAATATACTTGACAAAAACGAAATAAAAGTGTATAATTACGGTAATATGAAAAGAGACTTCACATATGTTGAAGATATCTTAGATGGTATTGAAATTGTTATTCACAATAATGAAATTGCGAATAGTGAAATCTTTAATATTGGTCGTGGCAAACAGGTTGATCTTATGCATTTTGTAAGGGAGATTGAAAAGAACTGCGGTATAGATGCTATAGTTAATTTGGCTCCTAGACATCCAGCAGATTCTTTAGAGACTTGGTCTAACACGACTAAACTAGAGGGATTAGGTTACGTCCCTAAAACTAATATCGAAGACGGTATTAAAAACTTTTATGCATGGTACAAAGATTACCATAAGGTTAAATAATGAATAATGAACCATTGAGTCCTAAGAACCAATTTCGACTTGCTGTAGTAGGTCATGGGTTTGTTGGACAAGCTGTAGAATATGCCTTCACCCACCCCTTAGTAAAGTCTTATGCTGTAGATCCAAAGTATAACACTTCAATTGATGACTTAAAGGAATTTTCTCCTCATCTAGTGTTTGTGTGTGCACCTACACCACAAGGTGAAGATGGAAAGGTTGATGCTACTATTGTTATTGATGCGGTACAAAAATCTCTTATCCATACAGATGCTTTAGTTGTTGTTAAATCAACAATTACTCCAGATGTTGTGGATAGAATATACAGTTCTATGGATAGTAAACATATTGATAGATTTGTATATAATCCGGAGTTTCTTACAGAGTCCAATGCTAAGGCAGACTTTGTGAATGCTGACTACCATGTTATGGGAGGATCAGAATCTGCTACACAAGAACTAAGTGAGATATATGATATCTTTAGTGGATGCTCTTCTAATGATTATCACTATATGACAGCATTCGAAGCTTCCTTTGTGAAGTATACGATAAATTCTTACCTTGCAACTAAGGTAACATTTTTCAATCAGATATATGATTTGATCAATGCATATGGTTGCAGTTATAATATTATATCCCGTACTGTAGGATTAGATCCTAGAGTTGGAATCGGTCATACACGTGTGCCCGGCTTTGATAAGAAACGTGGTTTCGGTGGTGCATGTCTGCCGAAAGATACTAATGCTTTACTTAAATTCTCAGAACAAACTGATGAAGATGGTGAAGTTGTGTCAATGGACATACTAGAAAGAGTCCTAGACATCAATACTCGATATAGAAAACATTACGAGTTAGATGATCGTGAAAGAGTTAATAATATTACATTTGTGAATTTTGGAGAAGATAAAGAATGAATTTAATGGATAAATTGAAAAAACAGTCTAGAGTAAAAGATAGTTCTACCCTTGCGGATAGTAAGTTTTTTACTGAAGTGGATATGGTTCCTACTGAAGTGCCTATGGTAAATGTAGCACTCTCTGGTTCTACTGATGGAGGAGTAACGCCAGGCCTTACGGTTCTTGCTGGTCCATCTAAACACTTCAAGACTTCCTTTGCATTATTGATGGCCGGTGCTTACCTTAAACATAAAAAAGATGCGGTGATGCTTTTTTATGATTCTGAGTTTGGATCTCCTCAGTCTTATTTTGATCAGTTTGGTATAGACACTACTCGTGTGTTACACGTACCTATCAAAGATGTTGAGGAATTAAAGTTTGACTTAATCAATCAGTTAGAAAACTTAACTGAGAAAGATGATGTTATTATAGTAATTGACTCTGTCGGTAACCTCGCATCTAAGAAAGAATTAGATGATGCTAGAGATGGTAAGTCTGTTGCTGATATGTCACGTGCAAAAGCTTTCAAGTCTTTATTCCGTATGGCAACACCATACTTAAATATGAAGAAGATTCCTATGATCGCTATTAACCATACATACAAAGAGATGGGTCTCTATCCTAAAGATGTCGTCTCTGGCGGTACTGGTATTATGTATAGTGCAGACAATGTATGGATCATTGGTCGTAGACAGAACAAGACTGGTACAGAAGTTACTGGTTATGATTTTGTAATTAAAGTTGAAAAGTCTCGATACGCCAAAGAAAATTCTAAGATTCCTATTAGTGTGTCTTGGGAAGGTGGTGTAGAAAAATGGTCGGGTCTACTTGATGTAGCATTGGCTGGAGGTTATGTGGAAAAACCATCTAACGGTTGGTATCAACGATCTGGAACTGATAAGAAGGTTCGTAAAGATGTTACTCTCACAGAAGACTTCTGGTCTCCTATATTTAAAGAAACTGACTTTAAAGACTTCCTAAAGAAACAATATCAAATAGGTCTACAAAGTGTTGTTGAACTTGATATCGAAGTAGAGAATGAAGCAGCATAATTTATTTTTAAAAGGGGGTTTACAAACCCCTTCGGATAGTGTATAATAGGGTATTATTATGAATGAACAATATAATCAAACTGAGAATGTAGATTATGAGTTAGTACCTGTTGGTGAAGCAAGTAACCAACAAGCATGGCACGTAAGAATTCTTACTGGAGATTTTGTTGAAACTGTAATTGTGTATGGTAACATACAATTTGACGGAGAGATGGATAGACTGAAGTTTAGTTTTTCGGTAGTCTCCTCTCCCATTGATGGTCTTACATCCGCGGATGTTGATTTACAAAACAAGACCACAAAAATACTTGAGAATATTCTTGAGGTAGCATATAATGAAGGTAGCTTAGTTACAGGAGATGATGAAGTTGGAGATAACACTGGAACAGACGATTCTGAGGAATCTGTTAACGAATGATGATTACGCAAGAAAGGTTGCTGCATTTCTACAACCAGAATATTTTGAGGGGGTCTACAAAGGTCTCTTTAAAGAGTTCACGTTATTCATTGCTAAATACAATAAACTTCCTAGTATGGAATCTTTCAAAATTGAAATCGATTCTGGCGACAGACTAAACGACGAACAGTACAGACACGCAATAGAGATATTGCCGAATATATTTACTCCGCAAAAAGAAAACTTAGAATGGTTAATTGACTCTACTGAGAAGTGGTGTCAAGATCGTGCCGTGTTTAATAGTGTGATGGAGTCAATACAGATAATAGATGGAAAACATCAAACACTATCAAAGAATGCTATTCCTGATGTACTGAGCAAGGCACTGGCTGTAACATTCGATACAGCAGTTGGTCACGATTACTTAGAGAACATAGACGAGAGATTTGAGTTTTACCATAGACAAGAGGAACGCATTCCTTTTGATCTAGATTACTTTAATCGTATTACTAAGGGCGGACTTCCTAACAAGACTTTGAATATTGCTCTCGCTGGAACTGGTGTTGGTAAATCTTTATTCATGTGTCACTGTGCAGCTTCCGCTTTATCACAGGGTCGTAATGTCCTATATATTACTATGGAAATGGCAGAAGAACGTATCGCAGAACGTATTGATGCGAACCTTCTGAATGTTGATATAGGTTCTCTTGAGTATATGCAAGAGGATAAATTTAAGAATAGAGTTAAGTCAATTGCAGACAAGACTCAGGGTAAACTTATTATTAAGGAATACCCGACGGGTCAGGCGAATACTTCACATTTTCGTGCATTATTAAATGAGTTGAAACTTAAGAAGAATTTTGTACCGGAACTTATTTATATTGACTACCTGAATATTTGCGCCTCATCTAGAATGAAGTCTATGGGAGGTTCTATTAATTCTTATACTTATATTAAGTCTATCGCGGAAGAGATGCGAGGTCTTGCAGTAGAATTTAACTTACCAATTATGTCCGCGACTCAAACCACAAGATCTGGTTACAGTAATGATGATGTTGGTCTTGAAGATACTTCAGAATCTTTCGGTCTGCCTGCGACAGCTGACTTAATGTTTGCTTTAATATCTAATGATGAACTTTCTAACAACAATCAGATATTAGTTAAACAATTAAAAAACAGATACAATGATCCCAGTGTGAATCAAAGATTTACTATAGGTGTAGAAAGATCTAAGATGCGACTTCATGATATTGATGAAAGTCTTTGTGTATTAAACAAACCTGAAGAAGATACGGGTCCAGTTTTTGATAACAGTGCTTCTGGACAAAGAATAAAATCCGAGAAGGGAAATTTCTCAAACTTCAAAATGTAAGGAAAGTTTTATGACTAGTTACGAATTCACTCTTACTTGTTTAGCTTTAATGGCTGTATCATATTATACTGGTAGGTACTATGGAAACCAACAGGGTATAAAATCCACTTTAAGTTTTTTTGAGTCTCAAGGAATAATCGATGTCGAATATGACAGCGATGAAGACCATTAAAAACTTCTTGACTTTTTCTTTTGACTAGTGTATAATACACTTTATATTATTAGGTTTTATTATTATGAAAGATTTAAAAACACCTCTCCGATATCCCGGCGGTAAATCTCGTGCTGTTGATTTTTTATTCTCATCAAAGAATATGCCTGTCACTGATATCCACGAATATCGTGAGATGTTCCTAGGTGGTGGGTCGTGCGCTTTTGCCTTTACTAAAAAATTCCCTAATATTCCTGTAAGGGTAAATGACAAATACTACAATCTATATTGTTTCTGGAAGTCCCTCCAGAGCCGTGGTCAAGACCTTGCAGACAAATTACACAAAGTCAAAGATGAACTTTCTACTTCAGAAGATTCTTTGCAGTCACACCTTGACTACTATCATGTCATGCGTGAGGGCCTGAACACAGATGAAGATCCCTTTGAGATTGCTTGGCAGTTCTACATCATGAACCGATGTTCGTTTAGTGGTTTGGGTGAAACTACTGGTTCATTTTCAAAAGATGCGGTTCGTGATCTATTCAACCACCGACTTATTAGTAAGTTGCCCAAGTTTTCTGCGTTGATGCGCAACTGGGAGATCACCAACGAAGATTATTCGTATTTGCTAGATGGTGCAGACAAGAATACATTTATTTTCGCAGATCCCCCTTATGATATTAAGTCTTTTATCTATGGTAATAAGGGTGACATGCATGAAACCTTCTGTCATAAACGTTTCCACGATGAACTTGACGAAACCGATGCGATGGTGATGATAACCTATAACTCTAATGATACACTCAAACAAGCTTACTCTAGTTGGGGTCAACATGAGTGGGACCTGACTTATACTATGGTGTCCACTAAAAAGTATCGTGAGGATGAACACAACCGAAAAGAATTACTCCTTTGGAACTATCAAGAACGAGGAGTATCTACCCTCGAAGACTTTTTTGGTTAAAGTCTTCTTATTTAAACTTGTCAAAGCCGCAGACATTAGTTTATAAATTATTTTTAAAATAAGTGTTGACAAAACTATTCCTCTGTGTTATAATACTTGTATTAAAACTGAGAAAACATATAGGATTATATTATGAGCATGAATGATGTACTACAAATAGAAACTTCTGCGACTGTGGGTAAGTGCCCTTGGGGTATTGGGACTCAAGTCTCTAATGACTTATCTCCACAACAAATGATGGAGAAGTCTGGAACTAATTGGACCGTTGAAAAATGTCCTACCTTTGCAGCAAAGGAAGGCGTAGATCTTATACCTACTGGTAAGGAAGCTCTCGTTCGATCTTCTGACAATAAGGTCCTAACCCAAGTGGGTGGTAATTGGGAACCCTGTCAAAACGAAACTGCATTTGAATTTTTCAATGAGTACTGCTTAGAGGGTGGTATGGAAATGTCTACTGCTGGTTCTCTGAAAGGCGGTAAGATGGTTTATGCAATGGCTAGAATCAAAGAGTCCTTCGATATCCTTGGTGGTGACCAAGTTGACTCTTATCTTTTATTCTCCAATCCTCACGAGTACGGAAAATCAATTGATATTCGATTCACTCCAGTTCGTGTAACGTGTATGAATAGTCTTGCGATGGCTCTAAAGGGTCGTGCTATAAATGGTGCGAAGATTAATCATCGACGTGCGTTTGATGCTGATCATGTCAAAGTGACTATGGGTATCGCACACCGAAGATTTGAGGAATATAAAGAAGTTGCGAAGTTCCTTGCGAGTAAAAGATTTACTCCGGAATCTTTGATCAAATACTACAACGAAGTTTTCCCTAGAACTTATCAAGGAAAAAATCAAGTTACTGTCAACGAATACAAAGACTTGACCACTAACGGTCAGAAGGCCTTTGATGTTCTTCAGACTCAGCCTGGCGCAGAGTTTGGTAGAGGTTCTTGGTGGCAAGCACTTAACAGTGTAACTTACTTGACTGATCATGAGATGGGTCGTAGTGCAGATACTCGAATGACTTCTGCTTGGTTTGGTTCTAATCAAAACCGTAAACAAGTCGCACTATCTCAAGCAATTGATTTCGCGGAGGCAGCATAATGAAATTTTTAGATTTTGTAGTAAATTCTTGGAGGTCTATTATGGACCTCCGATTCAACCCTTTGAGATATATTCCTGATCCTGTACTTCAGTCTTATCTTATGTTAGCTTTATTCACTATGTGGAGTGGTTTTTTTGGGTTGATTGCTATCTACTATTTTGGGTGGCTTGGTTATAGTATTCCTGTTAGTATAGGAGTTCATCTTGCAGTACTTATTCCTACAGTTATTACTAATGCAGTATTTTATGATGCGGAAAGGACTAACGCTCCGTGGTTAACCAAGTGGAAAAATAAGAAAACCTTACTCAGTTATTTAAAGGGAAAGAATATTGTTAAATGGAATTTGGAGAAAGAAGGATAATAAAAATATATATATTATATAGGATAAATTATGAAGTATGATAGTGGTAAACCAGATTTGAGTTTGATACCGCCCGAAGCCTTGGTGGAAATAGCGCATGTAATGACATTCGGTGCAGAGAAGTACGCTAGAGATGATTGGAGACATGATGGTGATAACACCGAGTGGTCCCGAACCTACGCGTCTATCCAACGACACCTAACATCTTTTTGGTCGGGTGAGGATTTAGATCCTGAGTCCAGTCGCAATCACCTTGCTCATGCCGCAACTCAACTTCTAATACTTATGACACATATAAATGATGGTCATACAGAATGTGATGATAGGTATAAACAGAGATGAAAATCAAAAGAATGCTTTGGAAAATATTTTCTAGCACAGGAATAATTTGGTTGTGGATAGATTTTTTAAATAATAAAAGAGAGTATAGTGGAAAAAATTTAATTTTTTATTCTACTATATCTTGGGTGTCTTTATTTATTGTCTTATTTGCAACTACTCACTCTCCTATCTATGGAATTGTTTCTGGGTTGCTTTTGGTTTTTTGGGTTTTAGGTAATACTCTTTATAGAATATCTGAGTCTCTGGGAGAGTATTTTGTAACTATATTTTTCTTTAGTGTATTTGTTGGTGTGTGGATTCTTTTTACAAAGAATGCGCACATATTTGTAAACTTACAATAAAATGGAATATGATTCTAGATTAAAATCTATCAATAGAGTTGAAGTTATTGATAGTTTAGGTAGGTCTTACACTAACCTAAAAGTTAAAAACGTTGCGGTTGTTTTTCAGGATGAAGAACAAACATTAAAATTATTTATAGATGAAAGGAAAGATTCGAATGAAGAAAGGTGATGTGGTATCGGTAGTAAATATGGCTGGGGAGTATGTGGGAAGAATTAAAGATGAGTCTTCCAATAAACTCATATTAGAAAATCCTAGGATGGTTGTTAATGGTGATCAGGGTATGGGGTTTGCTATGGGAATATGTGTAACTGGACAAGAGAGTCCGACAGAAGTATCTTTCTATACAGCTGGAATAGTTTTTGTTACTCCAGTTAACGCGGATATTGAAAAAGCATATATTGCCGCAACAAGTGGAATAATTATCTGATGGCAGAAATAACTATACGCAACAAAGAACTTCTTTCTACACTAGATGGTTTTGTGGAAGATATGTTCAGTAATTCTACGTACAACGATCCGAAGTGTTTCACTTTTCGAGAAGAATCTGATATGGACAAAGGAGAGTATTATTGTTCAGAGGAATATCTTCAGGATTGTCTTGGTAGATTCCCAACATTGGTTGGTCCTCCCGATAGATACTTTGCTATTCCTATTGCGAAACTAGTTAGAGAATATCCTGATCAGTGGACGGATTATATGCAGAAGGTAAAGTATGACTTTGCCGCAGATTTGGGAGCTCATACCTCAGCACTATTATCCTATTATCCGCCAGGCGGTTTTGTGGGGTGGCATACTAACTATGATGCAAATGCGTATCAAGTTCTATTCACTTGGTCTAAAGATGGTAATGGTTTTTTTAGGTACCGTGACAAAGACGGAAGCATTGTGACGGAACAGGATGTGCCGGGCTGGCAAGCACGTCATTATTATTTTGGTGCGGAACATGAAGTCGAAGATCATTGTTGGCACTCTGCTTATGCTGGTGGTGAACGTCTTACTCTAGCATATAAGTTTGTTAATGATGGCGGTAAACAAAATACAGTAAAAGACGAACAGGCTAGATACCTGAGAGATTTGTTGATAGAAGATATTGAAACCGAATGAATTATGATATAGACAAGTTTGAAGAACTGGGTTATGTTATAGTTACAGACTTTATGTCTAGAGAAGAACACTTTAATATAAATCAGGAATGTCATATTCAAACAGCATTAGCAACCAACCTTAAAGATAATAGTGATTGTTGGGTAATGAACTCACCTAATAATCCATGTAAGTTAGACGGTGCCTTTAAGTCTAACAATACTTTTAGAGGTGTAGCATCAAACACCACACTAAAATCTATTGCCAAAAAACTATTAGGAAAGAAAGATATTGATACCTACATATCTAAATTTTTCCCTATGGTCCCGAAGGAAGGCTTCTCTGTAGATTGGCACCAAGATAATTATTACATTGGTGCAGACTCCTCTAAATTAATAAGTTGTGATTTTTTTGTTAATGGTGCGACTAAAGAAAACGGATGTCTCAGAATAATTCCTGAGTCTCATAGAAATATACATGATCATGAGAAAGAGTCTCATGGTTTTTTTAGATGGATGAATGTAAACGAAACTCACCCCTCTATAATCGATATAGAAATGGAACAACCCTTTGCGGTATTTTTTGATGTCAATTTAGTTCATGGTTGTTATCGTAATACCAGCGAGGCTTCGTATAGATATAGTATTGCTTGGGAATATATTGATAGGAAGTATATTCCAAAAACTCATAATGGACATCAATCACAAGATAGGTTAAGAGTACAATGAAAACACCAATGACGCAATTTAGAATAGCGCCTGAATTAAAGGAAAGGTTCAGAAAGGTTTGTGAAAAGAAGGGGATATCTATGAGTGATGTTGTCAGAGAGATGATAGAAGATTATGTTAATCTCAATACAGTGGGATTAGATCAGGATACTAGTGTGGTTATTAATGATGATGTCGATGATGATTGGAGAAGAGTGTTATGAGTTTAACTATGTTGGACGCACACAAGATATTAGATGATATGGTAGACCCTAATGTTGAATCTGTTATGGATTCTTATAGGTCTAGAGCTAAAGTAGGATTTGATAAATATGGAACAGATACCACCAGAACAGATATAGATTTGATGGGTTGGTTAACCCACCTACAGGAAGAACTGATGGACGCTACCATCTACATTGAAAGATTGAAAAAAGAAATAGTATAAATTTTACACCTCTCAGTATAAATAGGTTTATATCCCTTGATGCTACCTTGGGATCTAAACCACCTGAGTAAGTGGAAAACTGCTCAAAAAATAGTTCATTTTAGAAATTGTTTTCGTTATAAATAGTAGTATAATTTACTTGATATATACGATACTACTAGAATGAATTTTCTTACGATGGTAACTGATGTAGGTTTTCCTATTGCCTCCGCTCTCGCTGGGGGTTTCTTCGTATTTCTAACTTTAAGATTTATTCTCGATGGTGTCCTTGAAGATATCAAGACTCAACGTGCGTTTGCAAAATCTTTAGACAATCGCGTAAAAACTATGAACAATGAACTTGTTCGTGTAGATGTTCTTATGTGTCAAGCATTTGGAGTTACTCCTGATGTAGATAGAATAGCACGTGCGGATGGACAAAAAGATGCGAGAAAGGATTAATGGAAGAATTGAATGTTGCGGATGCCATAGGTAAATATGGATTTCCTATTATTGCCGCATTTGGTTTAGGTTATTTTATATACTATATTTGGAAGTGGGTTACGACAGAAGTAGATCCTGTAGTCTCTGAATCTCATATGACATTGATAGCCTTAATCGATAGAGTAAGAATGTTAGACAATGATTTGATTCGTATGAAAACTAAATTGGATATGATACTTCAGGAAAAAGAAAATGAAAAAAATATTAATCGGAATACTGATTAGTTTATTACTATGTGCAACTTACTCCTACTCAGATCAAATTACACATAGATTTAAATCTCCTTCGTTCAGTGGTATAGGGACATCTGCTCACTATCTCACAATCGAGAATCAGGAAAGATCTCGTAGAGAGGAGATTAAAGACGACATAGAATCCGCAATCGCGCAAGCGGAAAGAGATGCAAATAATACTACGCAAGCAAAGTTCTTGCGTAATTTAGAAAGTAGAATATACGCACAGATTGCCAAACAACTAGTTGATAATATGTTTGGTAATACTGATTCTTCGGAGTCTGGTTTTTTTGAGATTGAAGGAAACTCCATAACCTATGAGACAATATATGGTGGTGGAGCTGATGGGACTGATGTTATAAGAATCACCGTAGTCAGTGAAGATGGGACTGTTACTACATTGGATGTTCCTATTGGTGCTGGTGGATTTTAATGAGACTGATTTTATTATCTCTGATGATCCTGTCGGGTTGTGCTGGAATACCAAAACCAAAATTAATAGATTGTGAAGATCGTATCGGTCTTTTGAACGAGTATGTTTTTGAGTGTAGGGAAAGTGCTGAAGTTGTAACACTACCAGCTTCAGAGAAACTCGCAAATCTTCCAGCTGCAAAGGTTCAACCTATTGTTGCAGTTTATAGTTTTAAAGATTTGACTGGACAAAGAAAAAGTCGAGACAACATTGCAGACTTTTCTACGGCAGTAACTCAAGGCGCAGAAGCCTTTGTAATAGATGCATTAAAAACTGCGGGCAAAGGTTCGTGGTTCAGAGTTGTTGACCGAGTTGGTCTGGACAACCTAGTTAGAGAAAGACAGATTATAAGATCTGCGAGAGAAGAGTTTGAGAAAAAAAGTAAAGACAATAAACTCCAACCTCTTTTGTTTGCAGGAATTATTGTCGATGGAGGAATCATAGGTTATGATACCAACATCGAAAGTGGTGGTAGAGGAGCTAGGTACCTAGGAATAGGTAAAAGTTCTCAATATAGGAGGGATTCGATTGTGGTAAGCCTAAGGGCGACATCGACTCTCACTGGTGAAGTATTACTTAATGTACAGACAAAGAAGTCTATATTGTCTGCTGGTGGTGGTTATGATATCTTTAGGTTTGTTGATATGGATACCAAACTTATAGAATTCGAAGACGGAAACGGTTTCAACGAAAGCGTCACATATGCAACACGTGCTGCTGTGGAAGAAGCCGTATTAGAACTAATTTACCAAGGACACGAAAGGGGTTATTGGGTAATAGGAGAAACAAATGAAGATGAATAAAAAGTCACTATACGTGGTTCTTGGTCTTGCTATGACTAATGCCTATGCTGGTGATGCTAACGACAATGAGATTTTTATTGCACAGAGTGGTGATAATGTTGAGTTGACTATACAACAAATCGGTGCTGGTAACAAATATGGTGGAGATGATTTCACTGGTACATCTATTGATATGACCATGACAATTTCTAACTCGTACTTAGATTTAAAACAAGACGGTGACTACAACAAAATGTTTGGTACTATCGTAACCACTGGTTCGACTATCAACAACTTCACCGTAGGTAATTACAACATATGGAATCAGAAGATAGGTGTTGCTAATGATGCCGACACTTTGACTATAGATTCAAATATAACTGGTAACACGAACACTGTTATTCTGAGAGCTGGTAATGCGGATGATGTTTATAACATATCCACTCCTCTCTGGAATCAGTCTAACGCAGAACAATTTTGGACAGTTAGTGGAAGTACTTGGTCTAGGACTAATAGTGGTCAAACTGCATATTGGGGATCTTGGGACCCTACTGAAGGTTCATCCGATACTTTAGATATGGATCTAGATGTTACTGGTTCGGACAACACATTGAATGTTTTCTTTAATTCGGATAACGCCACTTGGAATTGGGATGTTACTGGATCTAATAACTGGATTCAAACAAGTATGGAAGACGGTTCGGATAATAGACAAACTGTTGGTGTGACTGGCGATTATAACTTTGTTTTTGTAGGTCAGAATACTGGTTCCACTACTGGAGTTACCAACAATGCAATACTCGACGCTACGTTCGCTACCACTCATTCAGATATTAATATTATTCAGTCTGACGCTAACTAATTTATCTTTGGGGTCTACTGACCCCATTGGTGATATAGTAGAAAGAAAAGGAGTTGCCTCACTAGTTCGGAAGAGTGGTGAGGAACTTTCCGTGTCCGAAAGAAATGTTCCTGAGATTAAGTTGTTGGATACTGCGGTAACAGGCAATGGAAGAATGCTCATCCAGTTTAAAGATGAGGAAGAATTGTCTCTAATAGAACATACAAAAATATATATCGACGAAGCATATTATGATCCTGATCCATCTAAGTCTAAGATGGCGATTCGCATGGCTCAAGGTACCGCAAGATTTACTTCTGGTCGCGGTAAAAGAATAAAAAAATCAAACATCAATCTCACCACTCCTACTGCACAAATCGCAGTTCTGGGGACAGACTTTACCACCACTATCGACGAGATAGGTAGGTCCTTGATAATATTATTGCCTGACGAAAAGACTGGATTGTCTTCGGGTAAGATAATGATAAGTAACAATGGTGGGACAACTCTGCTTGAGGAACCCTATCAAGCTTCTGTGGTATCTTCCTATGATACCGCACCAACAAAACCAGTAGTTCTTTCTGGAATAAACACCACAATGATCAGTAATATATTCATTGTAGCCGAACCAAAAGAAATAAAAAAAGTGAAGAGTGAGGAAGGTTTATCTTCTGAAAACTCTTCGGACAATATTCTTGACGTGGATTTTCTAGAGTTTAATGAGTTGGAAAATGACTACTTGGATTACGATGAATTAGAATTTACCGAACTCGACATAGATTATCTCGATGTTGACTTTCTTCAGGATGTCTTGGATGTTATCGCTGACTTAGATAAGATGACAGGATTAGATAAAGATAAACTAAATACTGGAATAGACTTGTCGGGAACTACACTGGGGTTCAATGTTGACACTCAGTATAATACCTTATTAGATACTGGTTTGGGTACAGTAAAATTTTACAGAAATGTTGATGGAGTAATAAGCTTGACATTCATAATGTCACAAAACGCCACTATAAGAACTACTTCTAACCAGAAAGAATCTGAGATAGTTTTGGGAGACGGACAGAGTATTATTATAAACATCACTCAGGTTAATTAGAATGAAAAATATATTTTTTATACTCATGACGTTTAGTTTAGATTTGTTTGCTGATAACGAGATCTATATTAATCAGTCTGGCGATAATCTTAATTTGGAAGTAAGACAGTTGGGTGATAACAACAAAGTTGACACTGTAATGAACGGTTATCAATTGACTATGGATGTTCTTCAAGAGGGAAACCGAAACGAATTACTAAAAAATGGAACTGGTATATCTGGTGACGGAAATACCATAACCACAGAACAATGGAATAACACAACAAGTTCTGATGTCAATAAGATCTATATTGATGTTAATGGTAACAATAATGAAATAGATGTTGGTCAGGGGTGTAAGTTTGCTGGAGGTATGTCGGACACCACATGTGACAGGGATACTCATGAGGATGCTGGACACACTCTCTATGTTGATATTCAAGGAGGTAACAACAGAGTAAAGGGTGGACAGAAGTCTGGGACCGCAAATCCAAATCACAATGCATCTATAGACGTGGATTCTGACGGTAATGATGTATTCTATACTCAAGCTGGAAGTGGTGAAAAAAATCTAACTCTAGATATCAATAATGATTCTAATGATGTTACCGTCAATCAGTTATATGGTACACATACTGCTAATATAACTTTGAACGGTTCAGACTCAACAACTCTAAATCTCACTCAACAGGGTAGCGGTGTTATGAACTATACACTAACTCAGAACTGTGTGACCTTGGGAGGTTGCACAATTACGGTAACACAACAATGAAAAAATATTGGCAGATATGGAAACATTCCTTGGGAGCATTCGATGAAGAGGATGGTTACAACCCAGATTCCGAGAATGCTATAGCGATAATAAGAACTGTCATAGTAGGAATAAATATTCTCTGTGGCATATTGATAATGGCCAATATCCTAAAGGACTGGTAGTACAATGTATAATTGGAAAGTTGTTATCATAACAATACTTCTATTATGTACAGTAAGAGTAATGGACCCCAAGTTAGTCGAACAATTCCGACTAAATTATTTTGATTCTCTTCAGTCATATCAAGAACCTATACAATCTGACAACATAGTCATCGTCGATATCGACGAGAAGGCTTTAGATAAGTACGGTCAGTTTCCATTTAGTCGAGACATATATGCGGACTGGTTAATGTCGTCTCCAGAGAATAGTGCTTATGTATTTAATATGGGATTTACCGAAAAGGATAGGTTCGGTGGAGATAAAAAATTTATAGATTCTATGTCTCATAGGGATGTCATCTTATCCTCATTAACAACAAATCAGTTAGAGAACAACGAGGCGCCTCCTAGGGGGTTCGGCAAACTCGGTAATGGAAATCCTTCTGACTGGTTGTATTCCTACAACGGAATAAGAAATCCTATAATGGGAAAGGACTCCGCCGGAGTCGGAACTGTTACTGTCGCCCCTTCTGTAGATGGTATTGTTAGGGAGTCTCCTTTAGCAGTACTATCTAATGGTTATCTATATCCCTCCGTCGCTTTAGAGATACTTCGTGTCTGGGAGTTTCAACCCAACCTCGCAATAAAGATTAAGGAGGCTGGAGTAGAGTGGGTAAGAATGGGTTCACTTCCTCCTATGTACACCACACCAAACTCAAATGTACAAATAGCCTACTGGAATACCTACGAAAGAGTATCCTTTGGAGACCCTCTACCAGACGAAAAAATAATCATACTGGGTTTGAGCGCCGGAGGATTAGTCAATCCTGTAGCAACTCCTACGGGTGCTATGTTGCCCCATGATATCCAAGCACACCTAATATCTACTGTGGTGAACGGTATTCAAATACAAAGGCCTTGGTATGCAGATCAGTTAGAAATACTAGTCATCATTATGTCTTCATTTCTTATCCTTCTCATAGTCTACAAAACACCGACATGGTTTTCTGCTCTCGGTTCATTAGGAATAATGTCTAGTTGGGTTGCTGTGAGTAATTACTATTGGATGGAATCTCTTATACTACTGGATGTATTGTATCCGGTGATGTCATCCTTTATAGTATTTGCGCATTCTTCTTTTAATAGATTCTATGTTACTTTCCAACTCAAAGAGCAGATAAAGAAACAGTTTGGAACTTATCTATCTCCAGACATGGTCTATATGCTTCAGAAGAATCCTTCACTCCTAAAACTTGGAGGAGAGAAGAAAGAGATGTCCTTTCTTTTTATGGACATATGTGGATTTACTCCTATCAGTGAACACTATAAAAATAAAGACGACCCTGAAGGATTAGTAGAGTTGGTAAATGAATTCTTAGACGCTATGACAAAAATTATATTATCTAATGGAGGAACTATTGACAAGTATATGGGGGACTGCATAATGGCATTTTGGAATGCACCATTGCCCTGTGAAAATCACGCTGAAATGGCAGTTAAATCAGCTATTGAAATAGAAGAAAAAACAAATGAACTTAAAGGGATCTATAAAGCCCGCGGCCTTCCTGACATTAATGTTGGTACTGGGATTAACACCGGCGATTGTATTGTTGGCAACATGGGTAGTGAATCCAGATTTGACTATTCGGTTATTGGAGATGCGGTCAACTTGGCAGCTAGACTAGAGGCTACGGCAGCAAGAGGAGACTACTTAGAACATAAGACTATTATATCTAGTTATACACAAGAACAACTAAGTGATAGTTTTAGATGTCAAGAAATAGGAAACATAAAGGTTAAGGGCAAAGAAGAACTAATAACCATTTATAAACCCAAACTTATATAAATAATAAATAGTATTTGACAAACACAAAAATCTGTGTTATAATAAGCAAACTGCCACTCTGGAATATAGGAGAAGAAAAATGAGTAATGATATAGTAGTTATGGTAATCTTTTTTTCGGTTATCGGTGTTTTATTTTGGTTATCTAATAAGGATAAAAAAGTAAAAACAAAACAAATGAATAAAAAAGAATTGGATGAAAAATATTCTGAACTTTCGAAGATGAAAGTTAGCGAACTAAAAACTCTTGTTCGTGAGTCAGGAACTTCAGAAAAACTTCCTACTAAAAAGAAAGATCTAATTGAAGCAGCTATTAAAACTTTGGAAAAATAAACAATGAAAAAGTTTAAACAATTCTGTGAGGAACTGGAACATCTCGAAGAAGGTGTAAATGATCCCGCTATATTTAAAGCGGTGTTCCTTGCTGGAGGGCCGGGTTCAGGTAAATCTTTTATTGTTGGAAAGACTGCTCTAACTTCATTTGGTTTTCGTGTAATAAATTCGGATGAATCTTTTGAACATCAAATGAAGAAAGCTGGTTTAGACATGAGTCCTGAGAAAATTTTTTCTCCTCAAGGACAGAAGATAAGAGCAAAATCAAAATCTTTCATAATGCATACCAAAAGAAGATCTTATATGAGGGGAGCTTTAGGATTAGTTATTGATGGTACTGGAAAAAATATTAAAAGTATTGCTTCACAAAAAAAATTCTTAGAAAAATACGGTTATGAAACCGCAATAGTCATAGTAAATACAAATCTTGATACTGCTGTAAGTAGAGATGCGAAAAGAAAAAGAACCATAGGTAAAAAATCATTAGAACCTATGTGGCAGGCTGTACAAGATAATATCGGGGAATTTCAACAGATGTTCGGAAAGTCGAACACCTATATAGTCGATAACAGTGATGGAAAAGATTTTGAAAAAGAAACTATGTCAACATACAAAGGCATTGGTCAATGGTCAAAGAAACCTCCATCATCTAGATTTGCTAAGAAATGGATAGAACAAGAGAAGAAAAATAAGACTAGATAATTAAGGAATATATATTATGAAAGAATGGAGTATTGACATCAAGGAAGACCGAAAGGTTTTTGTTGACGGAGATAAACTTGATACTTACGGAATAAAATTGGAAAGAGAAATAAGACTCTTATCTAATAAAGGTCCTAGGTATAGCAAAAAACTTAATCGACTTAAGAAGTTGCTTAAATTTCATAAAGGATTGTAGTTATGTGGGAAAATATTGAACGTATGTTTGGTGACACTTTGTGGATCTACACCGCTATAGGTGGAAGTATTCTAGGTGCATTGTTTATTGCTTACATGAGAGACACTAAGGTTGCTATGTGGGCATTTGGTAAGTGGGACACTCTAATAGATAGTTTAGTTGAGAAGTATGAATGGACTTGGTTAACTCAAGATCCCAATGCTTGGAAGAAGGTAAATCCCAATATTGCCAGAAAAATAGATCAATTAGAAGCTAGAATTATAGAATTAGAAGATGACTCGCACCCTCCTGTGGTTCCGGGCGGAACAACTGAATTGAAAGATCTTATCGCAAAGGTAGAATCTAGACTTAATGATTTGGAGAAAGAACTATGAGCATAGTATCAATTAGTGTTCGTGAGAGGAGTTCTTTGTTCGCAAAGCTTAGTGCTATCGCTTACCTACCTTTGAAGGAAGCTAAAAAAGAATCTAAGAAACTTGGTTTTACTCAAGTAGAATTTTATGATAAGGATGGTGCTCAGGCATATCGTTTTCAGAATAAAAAAGATTTGGTTATTGCTTGTAGGGGAACGCAACCCACAGAGTTTAATGATATTAGGGCAGACCTTAAAGCAATACCTGTTATTTCCGAAACTATAAGTAGGGTTCACCGAGGATTTAAAGGAGAGGTGGATGAACTCTGGCCTATGATAAAAGAAGATCTAGTACCTAAAGTTTTCGCAAAAAGAACCTTATGGGTAACTGGTCATAGTCTGGGTGCTGCAATGGCAACTATCATAGCCGCAAGATGTACTCTGGACGAGAATATGCCCAATGTTGAGGAACTTTATACATACGGTTCTCCTAGAGTTGGTTGGAGAAAATACTGTCAAAGTCTTCCAGTAAAACATTACCGATGGAGAAATAATAACGATATCGTTACTACAGTTCCTTTAGTATTAATGGGTTATACTCATCATGGAGATTCTTGTTATATCAATGCCTATGGACAGGTTCGTGATCTAACTACTTGGCAAAGAGTCAAAGATAAATTAAGAGGAATGTGGATGGGTATCAAAGTCGGCCGCATAGATAATTTTAGTGATCATAACATTGGTGCTTATATTGAGCATCTGGATAATTGGATAGAAGAGGATAAATAAATGTCATACTTAAAAAAGTTAATGGGTGAAAGAACATCTTGGGATGGAATCACTTTGGTGGGTATCTGTGGTTCGGTTATTTTATTTGGTGGTATTGCTAAACTTATCGCTTGGGTAGGCCTTGCTTACGGTCTCTGGACATTGTTTAAGTCCGAAGATAAATAAAAAAAGACTTGACATTCTTTTCAGTATATGGTACAATGTCTACTTACTACTGAGAGATGTTTATATGAATTTGTTATATATTTCAGGTCGTATTAAAAACAAAAAACGTGTGGAATCTTATATCCATGCGTTATCTAAAGAGTTAGGTATTCACCGACTCCGTACAAAATCTATTACCGTTACATTTAAAAATGAATTGGACTCTGATGCCCAAGGATATTGTCTGGGTGATAGAGAAGAAGTTGAAATTGATATTGCGAGAACCAGTTGTGGAGACGATTTGAGTATGGAATCTATGATGAAAACCTTAGCCCATGAGATGGTTCATGCAAAGCAATGGTTGAGAGGAGAAATAAACGACCAAGGTGATACTTGGAAAGGTATGGAAACTAGTGGAGAAGAGCCTTGGGAAGTTGAAGCATACGACCTTGAAGATAGTCTCTATGAAAAATGTTGGTAAAACTATTGACAATGTTTGTTTAATCTGTTATAATACTTGTATTGATAATAAGGAGTGAGTATGACCCCACTAGCTATAGCGCACAAAGAACTGTCTGAGGAGTTGGAAGGTTTTATTCTCCTTATGCAAGATGAGGATTTTGATAACTTACCAGACTACATGTCAGAAAGAATTATTAAAGAAAGAAATCGTCTAGAAATGTTACTAGAGGTTTTGGAGGAAGATGATGAGTTTATTGAATAAGATTCTGCACTTTTTTATGGTTGTCACTGGACAATATGAAATTGAAGAGATGAGAAAGTTGAGGGAAAATCCCAACTATGATTATTATGGAAACTATATTGGAGAAGAAAATGAATAAACAAACTTTGAAAGATATCTTGGGTGGTACTGTACTGGTTATTTTTGTACTAACATTCTTTTCGGTTATTATGAACGCACTTAATACACCTGAAGTTTATATGAGTAACACCACTGGAAAATGTGTTGATGTTATAAATTATGCTGATGGGGATAACTACACTTGTGAGAATATGCCTTCTAAATACACGCACATATGGGTGAGATAATTATGAATATGGCCTACTGCGACTACATCGCTTACACTATACTACAACCAGCACTAGAAAAAGATAGGATTGGTGAAGGTATTGTTAAATCTGTTGGTAAGGTCAATATGGATCTTGAACCAGAAGAAGGTTATATGGTGTCTACATCAAAATGGGTAGATGTTGTCGATGTTAATGGGAAGACGTACAGAGTGACCGTAGAGGAAATCGACTAGTGACACCGCAAGAGATATCAGACTTCAAACAATCTTGGTTAAGTGAAACTACTTATACGTACTCCACTATGGCGTATTGGACGGCTACATACTTCTGTAAGAATAACTTTGAACCTCAAAATTATCATCGGCAAAGACACTCTAATCCCGACGACTCTCACAAATTTTTCTTCTTAAAATGTGAAGACTATCGAGAATTTGTAGACTTCTTTGAAGGATTCGAGTTCGAATATTAATTTTTTTCACTTATTTTGAAAATAATACTTGACAATACTTGTCCAATAAAGTATAATACTTGTATTGATTATGAGAACTGAGAGAGAAAATATTATGAAAGTTATTAAAGTAGATATAAAAGATGTTAGAGAATTTCGTTCTGGTTATGAACTAGTAGAATATGAAGCTGGTACTGATCCTTTAGATGGTTTCTGTCTTTTAGGTTTTGACGAAGTTGGAATGTTCTGCGAAAATCCTCGATATGCTTTTGTTGGAGGTCAGTAATGTATAATTACTTTGACTACCCTGACTACGACTCTGACGAATACAAGTATAATCAGTACTTAGGAAACCACATAAACAAACAAAATAAAGGTAGTCGTGGTAGAGATACCGAACGAAGTAAGACCTATAGTGCTGAGTGGGCCTTTCAGAGAAAGATCGAAGACATCGAGTTCAATACTATCGAAGAAGCTAAAAAATATGCAAAGCGAATATACAAGTCTAAGACTTGGAGAAAGCTTTGGATGGAAAGTGTTGAAGAAGATGTATTGTCATTGATTAGAAGTCAACCTAAGATAGTTGAGATGCGAAGAAAAAGCACTCGATTTAGTGGTAAGACTGATGGATTCAATGTAGTACTAAACTCTGATGGTGGATTCAATAGGTACACTCTCATTCATGAACTTACGCACTGCCTAGGTCATATGCATCATGGTAGATCTTTTCGAAGAACTCTCCTGAAATTAGTTGGTACCTTTATGGGAACCAAAGAAAGAGATATTCTTAAGTCCCAATTCAAACAAAGAAAGTTGTCTGTAGGAAAATCTAGAACTCCCCTCACATTTGATGCGTGGATGGAGTCTCGAAAACGTATGGAGAAACTTCGAGAAGAGAAAGAGTTCCGTGCCGAGTGTCTTGCAATGCACGAGAAACTAGAAAAAAGAAGACTAAGAAAATTAGAAAATGCTTGACAATGAATAAAAAGTGTGTTATAATTTCCCCTACATTAATGATTAAAGTGAGAACTCGTTATGTTCAATCATGTTGATATTGAATTAAAAGAGATGACTGCGGTAACTACCGATAAAGGTCGTCAGTACAGAACACCCGAAGGTGTGAACTTACCTTCTATAACTACAGTCCTATCTATTCTAAGTAGGGACTCTATTGCCAAGTGGCGAGCTCGAGTTGGTGAGAAGGAAGCTAATAGAATTTCTTATCGTTCATCTACTCGTGGAACTGCCGTTCACGAAATCATTGAGAAGTATATCGACAATGATCCAGATTATCGTTTGGGTTATACTCCCGATATTATCGCTTCTCTTAATGATGTCAAACCAATTCTCGATAGTAATATCGATAATGTCTATGCCCAAGAGGCACCCCTCTACAGTAACCACCTTGGTGTTGCTGGCCGAGTCGACTGCATTGCAGAATATAACGGAAAACTTTCCATCATCGACTTCAAAACTTCTATGAAACCGAAACGAAAGGATTGGATTAACAACTACTTCATGCAAGAGGCGGCTTATGCTATTATGTTTGAAGAAAGAACTGGTAGACCAATAACTCAGTTGGTTACCATTATATCTGTTGATGGTGCGAATGAACCACAAATATTTGTCGAACATCGTGACAATTGGGTTCGTCCCCTCAGAGAAACTATCGCAAAATATTGTGAGGAACAAGAATCTACTTGCGTTTTATTATAAATAGTGATATAATTTATTTTTGTTCACTAAATTCGAGGCAAGTATAATGCAAAAATTTGCATCCTATCTTTCAGAGGCATCTCTCACATTCGGAGAGATTACTAGGGACGATAGAGAATTTCGATTAGAATTATTCTTACGTATGTACAAAGGCAATGAATCATTCACTTTGACAGACGGTTCCGAAGTCGTCCTTAAATATAATACAGAAATAGAACGTGCACTAAAGTCAAAGGATAGTAAGACCGCACGTAGTATTGGTCTAGAGACTATGTCCGGAGAGAAGATTTCATTCGGTAAGTTATCCAAGACTGCTGAGTTTGGGGGTGGTCGTGGATCTGGTGGTGGATCTGACAGTACTACCGCAACGGAGTCTGCACAGTGCGTATACCTCCAAGCAATTTGGGACGATCCCAAAACCACTTTCTCACCTGACTGTCTACGTAATGCATATAATAAAGTATTCGTTGATGGAACTGTAGATCAGATTTTACTAGATGATGAGGGTTGGATCAGTTCATCTATCGATACCGCACGAATGTTACATCGTGTACTCAAGAAAAAAACTTATACATTCCATCGTGGTTCGAGCTGGGTAAACACTCTGAACAATCACTACAAGAGACTTAACCGAGTCGAGAAAGCATTTTCTAACCTTAACAAATGGAATCCATCAGATATCTGGATGGTTGCGAAAGGTGCGGAGAACAAGTATGACTTTGATGGTGCGCAGTCTCTACAGTATTTAAAAAACGAACTACTCAAGGCATTTGCCGCTCGAGACATTGTTGGTGTATCACTCAAGAAAGTTAGTGGTCGTCCTCGACTCATCCAAGTTAACTACAAGGCACCGTTCAAATCACCTACCTTTACTAAAGTATCCTATGGTAAGAAAGACTTCTTTAAGTCTAAAGATGGTTACTTGTTTGGTGGTGGTGGTCTAGAGATGCAGTTTCGTACTTTCCCGACATTCCAGTGTGAGATTATTGGTAAGTCTGCGAAACATGGAAAGGTGTCGCATGGCCCGATCGATTCTGCACTTTATGCAACCAACCGCAATAAAACCGATAACCGTAAACAACTAGAGAGTTTCATCAAAAAAGATCTGAAAGGTTTCTTGGATAAGTTCTATGGATTCTATACATCTGCGGTACCTAATCCAGTTGACCGTGAGAAGTTCGGAGAGAATCTAAAAGGTAAAACCACCGAGTGGTTGGTATCTAAATATTATGTGACTACTATATTTACGATGGTGAAGGGACGCGAACAAGAGTTCATGGAGTATCTGTACCGTCTCGCTAAGTCACAATCCAAATTATCCTCTGTTCACCTGAAGGTACAATAATGGATTTATTTTCTGAATACATAACAGAACAAAAGAACACTCACATGACCCACATAGAGGATAAGGTTCTTTATGGGGGTGTGAATGGTACACGTCAGGCTATCTTTGCATTAAGGAGTTTGCGAGATATGTTGGCTGGGAAGAAGTCTTCCAAACTCTCAGTAAAATGGGATGGCGCACCCGCTGTGTTCGCTGGACAAGATCCTTCGGACGGCAAGTTCTTTGTAGCGAAGAAAGGAATCTTCGCCAAGAACCCAAAGGTTTATAAGACAGACGAAGAAATTGATAAGGATATGTCCGGAGACTTAGCCTCAAAGATGAAAGATGCATTAAAGTATCTTCCAGAATTAGGTATCAAAGGAGTTGTCCAAGGTGACTTCCTGTTTTCAAAACAAGATTTATCCAAGAAAAAGATTGACGGTACAAGTTATGTTGTGTTTCATCCAAACACTATTGCATATGCGGTTCCGGTAGAACAAGCTAAAGAAATACTTCGTGCGAAGATCGGTATTGTGTGGCATACTACCTACACCGGAAATACCTTTGAGTCTATGAAGGCTTCATACGGGGTTGATGTTTCTAGGTTCAAAAACTCTACTAACGTATGGTCACAAGATGCAATGTTGCGTGATGTCTCTAGTGCCACAATGAATGAGAAGGAAACTGAGGAAGTTAATAAACACCTAAGTACCTGTGGAGTTTTGTTTAATAAGATATCTGGGACTACTTTACGACAACTGGAGAGTAACCAAGATCTCGCACAACTACTGGAACAATACAACAACACTTTAGTGCGCAAAGGAATGATCATAGGCAACACTTCTATGCATGTAAAAGGATTGTTGAAATGGATAGAATCTAAGTACCAGAAAGAGATTGATAAGAGAAAGACTGAGAAGGGTAAAGGTGTTCAGCAGAAGAAGTTAGACGAAATACTAAAATTCTTCTCTCCTCAGAACAGAAAATCTCTTATTAGTATGTACGAATTACAGAAAAGTATCGTACTTGCGAAGTTAATTCTTATAAATAAACTTAACAGATTGAAGAAAATTGACACATTTGTCAAAACACCCAATGGTTACAAGGTAACTGGAGAAGAAGGTTACGTAGCTATTGATGTAATTGGTGGTGATGCGGTGAAGTTAGTTGATCGTATGGAGTTCTCATACAACAACTTTTCACCTGATATACTTAAAGGATGGGATAAACCAACTAGGAACTAAAATGGCCAAGAAAATTCTAGGATTAAAGGATTTTATTGCTGTTGATAACACCATGACTGGTGATAAACAGATAGTAAAAAATTCAAAGAAAAGAAAGAACGAAGAGGTAGAAGATACCAACGAAGTTCTTGACATTGCCCAGAGACGTGCGCGTGGTCGAATGATGAAGCGCATGAAGTCTAAAATAGCTATGGGTAAAAGACGTGCTTCACGTAAAGTAGCATCTATTGACAAACTAAAAGTTCGTGCTAGAAGACAAGCACGAAACATGATGGTCAAAAAAATTACTAAAGATATTCCTAAAGCTGACCTCTCAATGGCCAGAAAGAAGGAAATCGAAAAGAGATTGGAAAAACCTGCCTTTAAGAATCGTATAGATAGAATTGCACGTAAATCATTACCCAAGGTAAGACGTGCAGAGATCGAGAAAAAACGAGGAAGTAAGAATAAGGAAGGTAATAAGTAATGCCAATTAAGAATTTTTCTCAATATCTAGTTGAAGAAGAACGATCGGTATTTTTTACGTTTGGGAGAATGAATCCTCCTACTATTGGTCATGGGAAAGTCATGGACACTCTTGCCGCAAAGTCTGGTAAGAATGACTATAAAGTATATGTGTCTCAATCACAAAACTCCAAGAAAGACCCACTCTCTTATGGAGACAAGGTAAAACATATTCGAAAGATGTTCCCAAAACACGGTAGGAACATCATGATTGACAAGAAAGTTAAGACAGCATTTGATGCGGTTGTATCTCTTTATGATCAAGGTTATAAGAGTGTAACTATGATTGTTGGTGCTGATAGAGTTCGTGAGTTTGATGTACTCCTAAAGAAATACAACGGAGTCAAAGCTCGACACGGATTCTACAACTTTAAGAATATTAACATTGTTTCTGCTGGTGCAAGAGACCCTGACGCTGAAGGTGTCGAGGGTATGTCCGCATCTAAACAAAGAGAGAACGCCAAAAAGAATGACTTTGTCTCATTCTCTCAAGGTGTTTCTAAGTCTATGTCTAATTCGGACGCACGTAAGTTATTCAACGATGTTCGTTCGGGTATGGGACTAAAAGAAACTACCGAATTCAGAAATCATGTGTCACTTACTCCTCTTTCAGAAGAAAGAGAAGCGTTTGTACGTGGAGAATTATTCTCCGTTGGCGATATGGTTGTCATCAAAGAATCTGAAGAAATTGGTAAGGTTATTCAATTAGGCGCTAACTTTGTTATAGTCGAGTCTAACGGTAAGGAATACCGAAAGTGGTTGAATTCGATTGAAAAACTGGATGAAGCTTGTTGGAAAGGTTACAAACAAGTTGGAATGAAGAAGAAAGGTGCTAAGATGGTACCTGACTGCGTACCAGAAGAGTCTGGTGCTGGTGAAGAAGGAACTGATAAGTTAGTTAAAAAGTATAAGAAAGATACGCCTATGCAAGAAAAGAAACGAAAGGTTTCTGAGGGATTATCTATTAGGAGTATGATGGAAGAAGTTTCTCAAAAAGAGTTAAATGACTTAGAGAAATTTGCTGACAGACTACTAAATAAGTTTGATGTTGATATAGAATTCACTCGTCACTTTGCTGACCGAATGAATGATAAAAGAAACAAACCATCCATTACCATCGCTGAACTACAGCGTCTGTTTAAGAAGATGGCGATGAACAAAGGTAAAAAGATAAAGAAACATGGTAACAGAGAAGCAATCCTAAAGGATATGCAGTCTGACCTAAATTTACCTGTCGTTGTTAACTGGAAGAATGGTGAGTTTGAAGTTGTAAATAAAACGATTATGAGAAAGAAGGCATTCAAATCTCCTGATCCACAAATTAAATACGAAGCACAAGACCCAGATATTAAGGATCGTGAAGGTACACAACCAGCACGATACCATAAAGGATTGAAGAAGTCTACAAAGGCTAAGAGAGACGCCCATTTTAAGAAGCATGGTAAGAAAGCGGACGATGATTCATCTGCATACAAACCAGCTCCGGGCGACAAATCTGCCGAAACTAAACCTTCAAAGTACACTAAGGCTTTCAGAGATATGTACAATGAAGAACATAGTATGGAAAATGTTAATGAATCTTCTTTTGAAGACAAGTCAAAGAAGAGTGGAATATCAGTTGCGACACTTAAGAAGGTATATCGACGAGGTGTTGCTGCATGGAAAACTGGCCATAGGCCTGGCACGACTCCGGAACAATGGGGTCATGCAAGAGTGAATGCATTTATAGTAAAGAAGAAGAAAGGTGGTTTAAATCACGATAAAGATTTGGCCTAACATTACTTTAAAAATTTAACGGAGATAACAAGATGGCTTTTAAGCTACAGCCTGGATTAATACTGGGGGGGAACTTAACACTTTCTCCTACGGGAACTCCATTCATAAAAGATGCTAATTGGTCTAAAGCATCCACTAAACCTATTTTGGTTGGTGTTGCAACTAACACAGCATTTGCCTCAACCAGTAAGTATAATGCTGATGGTTCTACTGTTACAGGTGGAACAACTATTGGTGGTGGTGTGAGTTCCACTACTAGATGGTCATCACCATTAGCGATTGGTGTTGCAACTAATACCGCATTCGCTTCAACTAGTAAGTATAATGCTGACGGTTCTACCGTAACAGGTGGAGCTACTATTGGTGGTGGAACATCAACAACGACTCGTTG